>CDZN01006674.1_pt1 | contig 129736 bp, 126 predicted proteins | sample 557701 | NCBI WGS metagenome assembly CDZN01 (sample SAMEA3182089, study PRJEB8094) | gut metagenome | biome: human; feature: gut; material: Stool; isolation source: human stools | place: Canada | collected 2013-02-04 | reverse complement strand
TCTGTTTTCCCGCACATGTTCTTCATCATTCCATGCCGCGATGCTGGCGTGCTGTACGGCGCCCCCCATGGCGCTGCCGTGATAAGTTCTGTAGAGCAGGAACGGTTTGATCAGTTTTTCGTCGCCGGCGACAAAGCCGGTACGCATGCCGGGGATGTTAGAACGCTTGGATAAGCTTGAGAAGACGATGAGACGGTCGAAGTTCGGTCTGCCCAGAAGTTTGGCAGCGCTCAGTGCGCCGAGCGGCGGATTGTCCTCGTCAAAATAAATTTCCGAATAACACTCGTCGCTGCCGATCACAAAACCGTACTTGTCGGAAAGGTCAAACAATTTCCTCCAATCCTCCAATGACAGAACCGTTCCGGTCGGATTGTTCGGAGAGCAGACAAAGAGCAGCTGGGTGCGTTTGAGGACATCTTCCGGTATGGAAGAGTAGTCGGGTTTAAAGCCTGTCTCAGCCGTCATCGGGCAAAAATACGGTTGGGCGCCGGCCAATTTCGCGGCTCCTTCGTAAATTTGATAGAAAGGATTCGGCATGACAACGACCGGGTCTTGGGTCGGATCAATCAGAACCTGCGTTAAAGCAAACAGGGCTTCTCGCGATCCGTTGGTCGGCAGAATCTGAGAAGCAGGATCGAGTTTTACGCCGTAGCGTTTTTCAATCCAGTTCCCGATCGCCTCTTTCAGCTCAGGATAACCGCCTGTCGGAGGATACTTTTCAAATAAAGCCTGATGGTCGAAGAGGGCTTGTTTGACGGTGTCGGGTGCCGGGTGTTTCGGCTCGCCGATAGAAAGGGAGATCGGTTTGAGATCCTCGGGAAGTTTGGCGCCTTCCAGAAGCTTGCGCAGTTTGGCAAAGGGATAGGGCTGAAGTGTATTAAGCAGCGGGTTCATAACAACTTATCATTTTCGTCGGAATATTCACAAAATTTTAGCGAACGAAGAAGCAGTTGCCGCGCTCGAAAACTACGAAATGCAGATCAGAAAAAACAACGGCCTGTTGAAACGGGCCGCTGAGGAAAAAAATCGGATTAACCGCGAGTCGGATCGTTCGATTCGAACTCAGGCAGTTCAACCGGTTTGACCGGTGTCCAGCCTTCTTTACGGTATTCAGCAACGACCGTCGTGTAGATGCCGCCGCGGACCCACCATTTAGCCTTGAGTCTTATGAAACGAGGAGAAGTGGCCGCAACGAGATCGTCCAGGATCTTGTTGGTGATGGCTTCATGGAAAGCACCTTCCTGACGATAACTCCACATATAGAGTTTCAGTGCCTTGAGTTCGACATTCTTCTGGTCCGGAATGTAGTCGAGCAGAAGTGTGGCGAAGTCGGGCTGTCCGGTTAACGGGCAAAGCGACGTGAACTCAGGGATTTCAATGTGAATTAAATAATCCCGATTCGGCTGAGGATTCGGGAAAGTCTCAAGATTCTTGCAAGGAGCTGTAGACATGAAAATTATTTTTCCGCTATGTGTTTAATTAGAGGCCATAAATTATAAGGTCGCGGAAAGAAAGACAAAGCGGTTTGAACCGCCGTGGGTAACGCGGAAAAAATAAAATTGCATCAGTTCGTAATACGGTGGTTTTCTTCATAAGCCTGTAGAATATTGAGACTTGAGTAGTAGCCTGCGGAGAACACAACCGCAGGTTTAGGATTTAGCTAAAGAAAGATGAATATGGTTGGAATGGGGGTAACGATAGTCCTGATCCTTGCGGTTGGCGGTGTCGGCGTTTGGTATTGGCTTCGAATCAAAGAGACGTCAAGTCATGAGAAAGTCGAAGATAAAACACCTCCGAGGATTCCTCAGGAGCCGATTTTCGGCGAGGATTTGATCAATTCCGGCGACATTAAAGTCGACGAGATTAAGAAGACCTCACCTCCTGTTGAAGAACCGCAGTCTGAGTCTCAGTCTCCAGAAGAGACGATCGAGGAAGTTCAGGAGGTTCTCCCGAAAGAAACCGAAGAGGAAGAGGAGCCCGTTGAAACTTCTCCGGTATTGGAAGAGATTGATGACAGCGGTTTGCCTAAATATGACCCCTTTGTCACGGAACTCGTTCGCATTACCTTCAAGAAGCCGGTAACCGGCAGCCAGCTCGCACCGTTCGTTAAAACGGCAATGGAAAATGCTCCGAGAGGTCTGCTGCGCATCCTGGCGCTGGAAGCCAACAGCAACCGCTGGTTCGTGCCGGATGCGATCGGCATGTTCTCGGCAATTGCCTTCTATATTCAGCTGGCTTCCGGTAAAGCTTCTTTCGACCAGGTGTCCCTGTCGAATCTGTATCAGCTGGTTTTCCTGCGTATGGAAATGAACTTGGACGGCACTTCAGAAATGAAGGAAATGCAGCTGCTGAACAACCATACGGATCAGCTCAACGCACTTATCAAGAATTTCGGCGTGCAGATCACGCTTCTGCTGCGTCCTTTAGAACCGGTTTCTATCGATGATTTCGAAAAAGAAACGATGCTCTTGGGCTTAAAGCGCAGAAGCATGACGCATTATGAAAAGCTGGGTGAGCTGGTTTTGGATAAAAACGGCAAACGTCAGGGCAACCGTAAGGGCACGATCGAACTTCGCTGGCTGGACGACAGAAATATTGCGATTTCTCTGAACGTTCCGCTGATCGCTCCTGAAAGCGATCCCCTGCGTCTGCTGATGACGGCTGCCAACGCTTTTGCGGCCGTGTTTGATGCCAAGATTGTGGATCCTAAGGGATGTGAAATCTCGGGCGCCACGGTGTCTCTGCTGAAGCAGGAACTCGACCGCTTCTATAAGCAGATGCGTGAGAACAATATCGAGCCGGGCAGCGTTAGGGCACATCAGCTTCTCGATTAAAAAGATCCCAAATTTATCATTCTGATTCAAACATCGGATTCCCAGCGAGTACAGTAAGGAACCCGATGTTTTTATTTGGTTCAGGTACGAAATGGAAGAGCAAGACAAGAAAAAATTAGAGGCAGTTAAACTCCGAATGGAGAAACTGGCCGAGGAGCTTGAAAAGCACGACAAGGCTTATTACATCGACAATGCTCCGACGGTGTCTGACGAGATCTATGACTCGTTGTTCCAAGAACTGGCGCGACTGGAAAAAGAATATCCTCAGTTCAAAAGTCCGGTTTCACCGACGGAGCGCGTCGGTGCAACCGTCCAGAGCGAACTGAAAAAAGTCACGCATGCCGTGCCGATGCTCTCCATTCATACCGAAACGGACTACACCGCTCAAGGCGCTTATGATTTTGACGCCCGCGTAAGAAGAGAACTTGAACTGACGCCCGATCAGACGATTGATTATGACTGCGAATTGAAATTCGACGGGCTGGCCATTAACTTGCGTTATGAGGACGGTGTTCTTGTTCAGGCCGCGACCCGCGGAGACGGCTACACCGGTGAAGACGTTACAGCGAACGTCAAAACGATTAAGACGCTTCCTTTAAAGGTCGATGGCTTCCCGAAGATTTTTGAAGTCCGTGGCGAGGTGATCATGCACAAGGAAGTGTTCCGCAAGCTTAATGAAGAGCAGGAAGCGGTCGGAGCGAAGCTTTTTGCCAACCCTCGTAATGCAGCAGCCGGCAGTCTCCGCCAGCTGGACTCGGCCCTGACGGCGAAACGCAATCTGAACTTTTATGCCTACGGCTACGGCGAAGTGAGCGAGATGCCGGCCGATACCCAGTCGGGACTGCTTGATTATTTGAAATCTAAAGGCTTCCCGGTGATCAGCAATCGGATCGTCGTGCAAACACCGGAACAACTTGAGGCATTCCATTTAGAAGTCGCTCGTATTCGTCACGATTTGCCGTTTGATATTGACGGCGTGGTCTACAAAGTCAATAGTTTTGCCCGCCAGAAACAGCTGGGATTCGTCTCCAGAGAACCTCGCTGGGCCGTGGCTCATAAATATCCGCCGGAAGAAGTTCAAACGCAGGTTTTGGATATTACCGTTCAAGTCGGACGCACCGGCAAACTTACGCCCGTCGCTCGCCTCAAACCCGTGTTTGTCGGCGGAACCACCATCAGCAATGTTTCTCTGCACAACGAAGAATTCCTACAGAACATGGGTATAAAGATCGGAGACACGGTCGTTGTCCATCGTGCCGGCGACGTTATCCCCGAGATCGTCCGAGTAATTCCCGAGCTTAGGCCGAAAGACGCTAGAGATTTCGTGATGCCGGAATTCTGTCCGGTCTGCGGTTCTCACGCTTATAAAGAAGACGGAGAAAAGGATCGCCACTGCAGCGGCGGTCTTTTCTGCCGCGCTCAGCGAGCCCAAAGCATTCTCCACTTTGTCAGCCGCAAAGCCATGGGCATTGACGGTATCGGGGAAAAATTGGCCGAACAGCTGATTGAACATGATTTGGTTACTACGGTTGCGGATATTTACCGTTTGACCGTCGACAAGCTCGTCGGTCTGGACCGTATGGGACAAAAATCTGCCGAGAAACTTGTCGCCTCTATTGAAGCTTCCAAGAAGACCACGCTTGAACGTTTCTTGTACGCCATCAGCATTCCGGAAGTCGGAGAGGCTACGGCGAGGAATTTAGCATCGCACTTCGGTGCTTTAAAACCGCTGGAAGAGGCTTCGTTAGAACAGCTGCAGGAAGTTGAAGACATCGGTCCGTCGGGCGCGGAAAACATTCTGCACTTCTTTGCCGAACCGGCGAACATCGCGGTGATCAATGACCTGATGGATCGCGGCGTCGTGTGGGAAGAGGGTACGGGCACGAGTGGCCAGGAACTTCCGCTGAACGGTTTGACATTCGTTCTGACCGGCACACTACCAACGCTTTCCAGAGACGAGGCCAGCGATATTATTCGTAAAGCGGGCGGAAAGGTAAGCGGATCGGTCTCTAAGAAAACGAGTTATGTTTTGGCCGGCGAATCTGCGGGATCCAAACTCGCCAAAGCCGAGGCTTTAGGCGTTAATATCATAGACGAACCTGAGTTATTCAAAATGATCAATCAAGGAGTAAAGGCGGATGGCTAATTTTGCGTTGATCGGCGGCAGCGGTTTGGACCAGTTGTCTCTTTTAGAAGGCAAGGTCATTGAGAAAATTGACACTCCCTACGGTAAAGAGCCGGTCGAAATTTGCCGTGGAGTGATTGACGGACTGAACATCGTATTTTTATCTCGGCACGGGACGACTGAGAAGAAGCCGCCGCACATGATTAACTATCGCGCCAACATTTGGGCTCTTTCACAGTTCGAGCCCAAAGCCGTGATCGCATTGGCTTCCGTCGGCGCTGTTTTGCCTGAAGATGATATCGGTGCGATTGCCGTACCCGATCAGATCATTGACTATACCTGGGGCAGAGAAACCAGCTACAACACCGGCAAAGAGAAGTTCATTAACTTCATTGACTTCACTTATCCGTTTGATATGGATTTGAGAGAAGCAATTGTTGATGCTTCTGAGGAGCTGGATCTTCCGATTATTGACGGCGGTACTTACGCCTGCACTCAAGGTCCGAGACTCGAAACGGCGGCCGAAGTTGATCGCATCGATAATGACGGCGGTCACTATGTCGGTATGACACTGATGCCCGAGTCATGCTTGGCTAGAGAGTTAAATCTCAAGTACGCAGCGATTTGCCAGATAGTCAATACTGCAGCCGGCCGCGGAGCCTCTGAAAAAGGCATCGTGCTTGACGATACGAAGGAAGCCCTGACTAAAGCGACAAAGGAAAGTGTGAATTTAGCTCTTGCCACATTCCGCTCATTGGCTGATTAGAACTTTTGTTGACTAAAGCAAAACCCGCCGTTGAGGCGGGTTTTGCGTTTCCGAAGGGACCTTAACTAAAGCTCCAAAGCTTCCAAAACGGCTTTTTCAAATTCAGCGCAGAAGACGGGATCCCGCAGCTTAAAGCTTTCGATCAGGAAGACGTCCTCCGCCCTTTCTCCCAGCGTCGTGATTCGGGCTGTCACAAGATTGATTCCGTACTGCACAAAGACTCGCGCGATGGATGCCAAAAGGCCGAGCCGGTCGGTTGTGACGATCGAAAGCATGTATTGTCTTCCAGAGGCATCGGGTCGTAGCGAAGCCTGCGGTGAGATCGGGAAGAGCTTGGATTGACGGGACGGGCGTCCGCGAAGAGGCGGCGGAAGCTTTTCAGCCAAATCCAGTTTTTCTGCGAGGATTTCTTGGAAACGAGCGAACTCTTGTTCGAAGTCGGGGTCTGAGCCGTCGTCAACGACGATGAAAGAGTCGACCACTCGTCCGTCGTGCCCCGTGTGGATACGGGCTTCGGCAATGGACAGACCGTATTGCTGCAGATTAGAAACGATGCGGGCAAAAAGTTCGGGGCGGTCCTGCGTCAGGATAAGAATTTCGTGTGCGTGTTCCATGCCGCGCAGCGGTCTGGATGCGACAAACGACTTCGGAGAATCGAGATGCGGCAGTAATACCTTGGCGTGCCAAACGATATTCCGCACGGAGTGCTTCATAAAGTATGCAACGTCAAAGTTATCCCAGAACTTATTAATTCGATCTCTCTGTTCAGGCGTAAAGCGCGTCAAGCGCAGCGCATCTTTACGGCGCCGGGATACCAATAAATCTCTGTCGATGCCTTTGCCCTTAAGGAAACGGGCGGTCGAATAAAACAGATCTTCAAGAAGTTGGGCCTTCCAGGCGTTCCAAATTTTCGGTCCCGTCGCTCGGATGTCACAGACGGTAAGCAGATAAAGACTGACGAGGCGCTCCATCGTTCCAACTTTCTTGGCGAAGTTTTCAATAACCTCCGGATCTGAGATGTCTTGCTTTTGGGCAACCATACTCATGGTCAAATGCTCACGAACGAGGAACTCGATGTAGTCAGCGTCCTCATCGGCGATCTCAAAATCTCGACACATCTGCCGAACAATCTCCGCGCCGATTTTGCTGTGGTCCCCGCCTCTGCCTTTACCGATGTCGTGGTAGAGAAGAGCAAGAACCAAACGCCAGCTTCCCTTCATTGCCATCATGAGTTCGGTACAGAGCGGCAGCTCGTGGGCGTTTTCACTGTGTGTGAAGTTTCGGAGATAACGAATTGCAAGGAGTGTGTGCTGATCGACCGTGTAAGCATGGAACAAATCATGCTGCATTTGACCCACGATTCGGTTGAAAGACGGCAGCAGTTTTCCGAGCACGCCCCAGCGGTTCATTTCTTCCAAAGCGTGCCAGACGCCTCTGCGTCCTTGGATAATCTTCAAGAATGTCTGACGATTGACAGGATTTTCAGCCCATTCTTTGTTCATCAGAGAATGAGCTTCAAATAAGGCACGGTAAAGTCGGGAAGACTTCATCGGAATGTCCGGATGACGTTCCTGAATTAAAAAGGCCTCGAGAATTCTTTCAGGGTTCTTCACGAAGACGTCGGGAGACTCAAGGCCGAGCACGTCGCCCTGACGCACAAAACCGCTGCAAATGGGTTCACCGGTTTGTTCGGGCTCTTTAGAGTAGCGCTCTTTAATGGCCTGAAGAATGATGGAGTTGAGCTGGCCGATGGTTTTTGCATTGACGTAGAAGTGCTGCATCATCACTTCACTCGGACGCCGGCCGACAGTCCCGACAATGCCCAGCGCTTTAGCCAGCGGTTCCTGAATTTCGAAAATCAATCGGTCTTCGTGGCGGTTGGTGAGCAAATGCATATGAATCCGCAGCCGATAAAGGCTTTTGGTGACAGATTCCAAAAGTTCGCATTCTCGGCGGGTGATCAAGCCTTTTTCAAAGACTTCCTGCCAAGTGTTGCCGAGATGAGCCGCCCTGAGCACCCAGATCAAAATATTCAGATCTCGAAGACCGCCCGGGGCTTCTTTAATGTTCGGCTCCAGAGCATAAGAGGACTCGTGGTACTTCAAATGCCGCTGCTGCTGTTCGATGAATTTTGCCCGATAAAACTTTTTAAGATTCAGATTCTTTTCCATCGTTTCCGAATAGGTCTTAAAAAGCTCTTCATTTCCGGCGATGAGGCGCGACTCAAGCATCGCCGTTTGAGCAGTAATGTCGACTTCGGCTTGTTCAAGGCATTCTTCGATGCTTCGCACCGAGTAACCGACGGTCAAACCGAGCGACCATAAGTTGCCGATCACATCGGAAATCGTTTTTAAGTCCTTGTCTCGGACGCCGTCAGGCAGAAGGAAAAGAAGATCGAGGTCTGAGTAGGGAAATTGCTGCTCTCTGCCGTAGCCTCCGACGGCAACGACAGCAACATCCTCGGATAATTGATTCAGCTTGAGAATCGCCAAGACTGCCTTGTCGGCAGCCTTGGCGTGCGCAGAAAGATAGGCATCGGCGTCAACGTCCGCCAAAAACTTCTTTGCTAAAACTTCTCGCTGATCTTTAAATTTTTTGACGATTTCGTTGATTTCCATAGCCTTGAGATTCTTTCTTTATTAATTTAGGCAGAAGGTTTTATCCATGAGGGAGCAGGCGGGCATTTCGGCGAGACCGTCAGAACTTCGTATCCGGTTTCAGTGACGAGAATCGTATGTTCCCACTGGGCGGAAAGACTTCTGTCTTTGGTTACAGCCGTCCAGCCGTTCGGAAGAATGCGAAGTTCTTTTCTTCCGGCGTTGATCATCGGCTCGATCGTGAAGATCATGCCGGGCTTCATGACAGCGCCGGTGCCGAGCTTGCCGTAATGGCAGACCTGAGGATCTTCGTGGAAACCGACTCCGACCCCGTGACCGCAGAATTCACGAACGACGCTGCAGCCCTGAGGTTCGACAAAATGCTGAATTGCATAGCCGATATCTCCGAAATGGGCGCCGGGACGCACGATTTCAATGCCTTTCCACATGGAGTCGAAAGTGACATTAATGAGGTGTTTAGCAGCAACGGAAATATGGCCGACGGAATACATACGGCTGGTGTCTCCGTAATAACCGTTTTTAATGACGGTCACGTCAATATTTAAGATATCGCCGTTTTTGAGCACTTTCTCATTTGGAATACCGTGGCAGATCTGATGATTGACGGAAATGCAGGTAGCTTTCGGATAAGGATTGGTGCCGTCCGGGTCGTAGTTAAGGCAAGCGGACTTGTCTTTGAGGACGTCTTCGGTATATCTGAGCATCAAATCATCGAGGTACTCGGTGGTGACGCCGGCTTTAACAAACGGTTCAATGTAGTCGAGAACCAAAGCCGCATCGCGGCAGGCCGCCCGGATGCCTTCGATTTGTTCCGGGGTCTTAATAAGAATATTGTCAAACATTGATTAAATCTGACTCGAAAAAGTTTTTCAATGCCGCAATTTTAGTGGATTCACCGATGAGCGGAGTTATCTCAGCCTTATATAGGTCAACCGGAAGAAAGGTGGCGATCATTCTTTAAATCGCCGCTAAAACAAGGTTTCATTTGTTTTGTCTCAAAAAGGAACGTCAAAAGGTTGTAACGCCTCTTTTCAAACGCTTAACTCTTTGAAAAAGCATGATAGAATTCCGCCCCGATCCGGACGGAAACGTTTGGACTTTTTTGTTAAATAGCGCAGTCTCACAACAGGGTTCCATTCGGAAAACGTGAGGCTGTTGGAATTAAACCCTAAAGGAATTAAAGATATGTCATCTCTGAGCATGCGTGAACTGCTCGAAGCCGGTGCACACTTCGGTCACCAGACTCGTTTTTGGAGCCCCAAAATGTCCCAGTACATTTTCGGCTCTCGTAACAAGATTCACATCATCAACCTCGAAAAGACTGTTGCTAAGTTCGACGAAGCTGCCAAGTTCTTAACAAACCTGGCCGCTCAGAAGGGCACCATCCTTTTCGTCGGCACAAAGCGCACTTCCCGCGACGCCATCGTTGCTGAAGCCAAACGCGCCGGAATGCCTTATGTTGATCAGCGCTGGCTGGGCGGTATGCTCACCAACTTCAAGACGGTTAAGGTTTCCCTGAAGCGTCTTAAAGAAATGGAACAGAAAGTTGCCGACGGCGCTCTTGAAAAGATGACCAAAAAAGAAGCTCTCGACTTCACTCGTGAACTCGAAAAGCTGAACAAAGCTATGGGCGGCATCAAAGAAATGAACGGTCTGCCCGACGCTCTGGTCGTTGTTGACGTTGGCTACCACAAGATTGCTATTCAGGAAGCTAACAAGCTTGGTATTCCTGTTGTCGGTATCGTTGATACGAACCACAATCCTGCCGGTGTTGACTATGTCATCCCGGGTAACGACGACAGCGCCCGCGCTGTTGCTCTTTACGCTAAAGGATTTGCTGACGCAATTCTTGAAGGCAAGAACAAGAACCTTGAAGACACTGTCAAGGCTGCTAAAGACTCCGACTTCGTTGAAGAAGCCGCTGTCGAAGAAAAAGCTGAGTAATTCGCCTCTTCTTGTCTGAAGTACCAAGGGAAGGGGCGTTCGCGCCCCTTTCTTTTTAAACCAATTATTTTTTAAGGATAAAACAATGGCTGTTATCACTGCCGCAATGGTTAAAGAACTTCGTGTTAAAACCGACGCTCCGATGATGGAATGCAAAAAGGCTTTGACAGAAGCAGACGGCAACATGGAGCAGGCTGAAGAAATTCTTCGCGTTAAGCTCGGCAACAAGGCCACTAAGGCTGCTAGCCGTATTACCGCTGACGGCGTTGTCGCTATCTACATCGACGAACCGGGCAAGATCGGCGCTATCGTTGAACTGAACTCCGAAACCGACTTCGTTGCTAAGAATGCCGACTTCATCGCTTTCGCCAACGATATCGCCAAGCTCGTCGCCGAAAACAAACCGGCTGACGTTGCTGCTCTTTCCGCTCTTCCGCTCAACGGCTCTACCGTTGACGAAGTTCGTAAAGGCCTGATCGGCAAGATCGGTGAAAACATCTCCATCCGCCGCTTCCAGATCATTGAAGGTAAAGGCAAGCTCTCCACATACATCCACGGCGGCGCCAAGATCGGCGTTATCGTTGACGTGGTCGGCGGCAACGACGAAGTTGCTCACGACGTGGCTATGCACATCGCTGCTTCTAAGCCGAAGGCTCTCGACAAAGACGGTGTTGATCAGAACCTGATCGAAACAGAACGCCGCGTTGCTATCGAAAAAGCTCGCGAAAACGGCAAACCGGAACACCTGATCGAGAAGATCGCCGAAGGTTCCGTTAACAAGTTCCTCAAGGAAGTCACGCTTCTTTCTCAGCCGTTCGTTAAGGACGACTCTAAGAGCGTCGGCGAACTCCTGAAGAGCAATGGTGCTACAGTATCTGCATTTGCGCTGTTTGTTGTCGGTGAAGGTCTTGAAAAACGCAACGACGACTTCGCTGCCGAAGTTGCTGCTCAGGCTGCTGCCGCACGTGCCTAATTGTTGAACTTTTTTCGGAGTAAACGATGAGTAAGTCTGAAACGCCTAAAACCAAACGAATTCTGTTGAAACTCTCCGGCGAAGCCCTTATGGGCGACAACGCCTTCGGCATCAGCCGCGATACGCTTAAAAGCATCGTCGGCGAAATCAAGGAAGTAGTTGACTTAGGCGTTCAGCTTGCGATCGTGGTCGGCGGCGGCAACATCTTCCGCGGAGTCGCGCTCGGCTCTACCGGTATGGATCGCGCCACCGGCGACTATATGGGCATGCTGGCCACCTGCATGAACGCAATGGCACTTCAGGATGCACTGAGAAACGCCGGTGTTGAAGCCCGTGTCCAGTGCGCCCTGGATATCGACCAGGTTGCCGAGCCGTACATTCGCGGCAAAGCATTGAGCCATCTGAAGAAAGGCCGCGTTGTGATTTTTGCTGCCGGCACCGGTAATCCGTTCTTCACAACGGATACTGCTGCAGCTCTGAGAAGTGCGGAAATCGGAGCCGATATGGTTCTGAAAGCCACTCAGGTTGACGGCGTATTTACCGCTGATCCTAAGAAGGATCCCAACGCAAAAATGTATAAGTCTCTGACCTTCGACGAAGCCATTCAGAAGAAACTCAAGATTCTGGACGCCACGGCTTTTACGCTCTGCCGCGATCAAGGCATGCCGATCAGAGTCTTCAACCTTCATAAGCCCGGTGCGCTCAAACGCGTTGTGCTTGGTGAAGACGAGGGCACGCTCGTTCACGTTTAACCGAGAAAAAACGGATACAAAAAAGCTCCGGGTCTGCATCAGCGGATCCGGAGCTTCTTTTTTCGGTCGGCGAATTACTTTTCGGCTTTTTCGCGTTCGGAAGATTTTTCAGCTTCTTTCTTTTTGAGTTTGTTTTCTGCGTGGATCTTGTCGCGCAGTTCATCACTCTTTTGTTCCTGATCTTTCAGGATTGCGCCGAACATTTTTTCAATTTTTGCCATAGTTCAAACTCCTTATCAGATGTTTTGAGCTTAAGCGCGTTTAGCCGAGGAGCCTATTAAACCAACTCGAATCGAGCGGTTTGAGGCTATTGCGCTCCGTGGTAAACTCAACGAATTAATACGGCTGTCACTGCCGCCGTTGTTTTATTTCGGCGGATTTGACCGCGTCCGTGATTTTCTGCTCACCGGCGTGCGACTAAGTTTTGCGACTTGCAGCCGAGAAATCTGCAGAGATTGGAAATTGACATGACAACTAAAGACATCTATTCACAGTCCGAACATCATATGAAGCGTTCTATTGAAACGCTCAAAGAAAACCTGATGAAGATCCGTACGGGTCGTGCTCATACCGGTTTGCTCGAACATATCACCGTCGATTACTACGGCTGCCCGACCCCGATTTCTCAGGTCGCTCAGCTCGGTTTGGCCGACGCCAGAACAATCACTGTTCAGCCTTGGGAAAAGAAAATGGTTGCCGTGGTTGAAAAAGCAATCCGCAACTCCGATCTGGGGCTGAATCCGGCAACTTCCGGCGAAGTCATCCGCGTCCCGATGCCTCCTCTGACAGAAGAACGCCGCCGTGACTTAACGAAGGTCGTTCGTTCCGAAGGCGAAGAAACTAAGGTTGCCATCCGCAATCTGCGCCGTGACGCCAACAACAAGGTTGCCGCGCTCGTTAAGGAAAAAGAAATTTCCGAAGACGACGAACGCCGTTCCAATACTGAAATTCAGAAGCTCACCGATAAGTACATCGGTGAAGTCGACAAGCTGATTGCCGAAAAAGAAAAGGAAATCATGACCGTTTAATCGGTTTTAAATCCTATGACAAGTCAGGAATTGACTGCAAAGCCACGTGAAAGGGTGCCCCGTCACGTGGCTATTGTTATGGATGGCAACGGAAGATGGGCCAAGGCCCGCAAGCTTCCGCGTCTCATGGGCCATCAAAAAGGGGTAGAGTCCGTCCGAACTGCAATCCAGACTGCGGCTAAGGCCGGAGTTCAGCATTTGACGCTCTTTGCTTTTTCCAGCGAAAACTGGAATCGGCCGGCCGAAGAAGTGAAGGGCTTGATGAAGCTTTTTCTCGTGAGTCTGCGCAGAGAGATCGCCGCTCTCAATAAAGCGAATGTTCGTGTTCGTCTCGTCGGTGATTTGACAGCTTTTTCTGAAGAACTTCAGCAGCAAATCGCAGATTCAATGAAGATCACAGAGAACAACACGGGTCTTACGCTCAATGTCTGCGTGAATTACGGAGGCCGCTGGGAGATTCTTGAAGCTGCCAAAAGATCTCGTGAGGTTCCTCCGGAGGAGCTGACGGAACAAAAATTTGCATCACTGCTGCCGTTAGCAGATTCCGGAGATGTGGACCTGTTTATCCGCACGAGCGGAGAGGAGCGCATCAGCAACTTTATGCTGTGGCAGCTCGCTTACGGGGAGCTCTATTTCACGAAAATTTTATGGCCCGATTTCACCGAGAACGAGTTTTTAAATGCGCTAAATTGGTACTCTAATAGAGAACGTAGATTTGGTAAGACTTCCGAACAAATTCAACAGGAAGCGAAAAAGGAATAGTTCATGTTGCTGCAAAGAGTCATCACCGCCGTTGTGTTGTTAATTATCATCATCGGCGCGCTTTTAATTTCCCCTCTCGCTTTCACGGCAGTGGCCGCGATTGCCATCGGATGCTGCTTTTGGGAGTGGCTCCGGATCTGTAAATGGAATAACGGAGTCGCTATGGTCTGCGGCGTTTTGCTGGCGGCCTTCCTCTTCTTTCTAGAGTATGTTTCACCGGCTGCGCTGCAAACCATTCAGTCCGGCAACGGGCTCATGATTATTACAGCTGTGGCTACCGTGCTTTGGGCTGTTATCACCGCTGTCATCTTCACTCGCCGGGCTTCCGGCTGGATGGTACCGAAAGGCATCGGGGCTTTGCTTGCCTGGATCTTTGTTCCGGCAGCTTGGTTCTCCCTCATGTATCTCTTCCGTGAGAAGGGCACCATCTACATGCTTTCCGTCTTAGCTATTGTTTGGGTTGCCGATATCGTGGCCTATTTCGGCGGCCGCTGCCTAGGCGGTCCGAAGATGGCCGAAGGCATCAGTCCGAAAAAGACTTGGTCAGGCGCGCTGACGGCTTTTGTAAGTGTCCTGGCTTTGTCGTACGTTCTTTATTGGGCTCAGCCGTCCTTCCCGCTCTGGACCAACGCTCTGATCTCTCATTTAACAGGCTGGGCTTCTGCCTTGATCCTGATCGTAGTAGTTCTGTTTTCGATTGCCGGCGACTTGTTTGAAAGTGCCCTCAAGCGCTCCGCCGGTGTCAAAGATTCGAGCAATCTTCTTCCGGGACACGGTGGTTTCTACGACCGTCTCGACGCTCAGATGAGCGTTCTTCCGCTTACCGTCTTCATTCTTCTTTTCCTCCAAGGTTACTAAGTTTCAGTCATGGAAAGCATTGCGATACTCGGTGCGACCGGCTCGATCGGTAAAAGTTCATTAGATGTCATCTCTCGTTATCCCGACCGGTTCACCGTGTATGCGGTAACGGCGAATTCCAGCGTTAAAAAACTCGCTCAAGCGGCTAAGGACAGCGGAGCTAAAGTCGCGGTTATTGCTGATAAAGAGCTTCTGGGAGCCTTACAGGAAGAACTTAGAGCTGCCGGAAGTACGGCCGAAGCTTTGGCCGGTTCGAAGGCGATCGACGAAATCGCTGCGAACCCCGAAGTCGATATCGTTATCGGAGCCATCGTCGGAGCTGCCGGAATTTCTTCTACATTTAAAGCTGCGGAAGCCGGAAAAAAGCTTCTGCTCGCCAATAAGGAAAGTGTCGTTTGCGGCGGCCGAATCCTGATGGATACGATAAAGGCCTCAGGTGCTGTTCCCATGCCGGTTGACAGCGAACACAATGCCATTTTCCAGTGTCTTGTCGGCGCGACCCAAAAAGCCAGATGTGAAGCCAATATCATTCTGACTTGCTCGGGAGGCCCTTTCCGTCAAAGACAGGACCTCTCTGATGTCACGGTTGAAGAAGCCACGCATCACCCAAACTGGTCGATGGGCAAGAAAATTACCGTTGACTCTGCGACGCTGATGAATAAAGGCCTGGAAGTTATCGAGGCCCGCTGGCTTTTTGATTTCGAACCGGAACGCATTCAGGTTGTCGTTCATCCCCAGAGCGTCATTCACTCTATGGTCCAATACGCCGACGGCGTAGTCATTGCCCAAATGGGCGCTCCAGACATGAGAAACACGATTGCTTACTCTTTAGGCTTCCCGGAAAGATTGGACGCCGGAGTAGAACCATTAAACTTCTCAAAAATCAAAACGTTAACCTTCGAAGAACCGGACTTAAAACGTTTTCCCCAGCTCGGCTACGCTTATGATGCATTGAAGCTGGGCGGAGCTGCTTCGATCGTCTTGAACGCGGCCAACGAGATCGGCGTCGAGGCGTTTATTCAAGGCAAGATCGGCTTTACCGACATTGCACGCCTGTGTCATGCAATGATGTACGGCTTCCAGCCCCCGACTCCGACCAACTTGGAAGAGATTTTGGAAACGGATAAAGAAGCCAGAAAACTGGCTCAGTCTTGGCTCGAAGGTTTTTGCGACAAACTGGAGAACTAACCTTGACATTGTTGACGACCATTGCTGCCTTTGCGGTAACGATCGGTATTTTGATTACCTTTCATGAGCTCGGGCATTATTTAGTCGCCAGACTTTGCGGCGTAAAAATTCTGAGATTTTCTCTCGGCTTCGGAAAACCGATTTTTATCTATAAACGCAAGAACGACCCTGACGCAACCGAGTGGGCGGTCAGTGCACTGCCTTTAGGCGGATACGTCAGGATGCTTGATGCGAGAGACCCTGCCTGTCTGCCTATCAAACCGGAAGATAAAAACCGTGAATTCGGGGCCAAGAATGTATGGCAGCGATTCGCCATCGTTGCTGCAGGTCCATTTGCCAATCTTCTGCTCGCCGTCCTGCTTTACGCTTCTATCTTCATGATAGGCAGCACGCAGCCGACGCCGGTTGTTGCCGAGCCTCCCGCCGGTACGCCGGCCGCCATGGCCGGACTCCATGCCGGCGACAAGATTCTGAAAGTCGGCGATTCCGAAATTAAAACTTTTACGGATCTCCGTATGGAGATGCTGAATAAGTTCGGAAGTACGACGGATATTTTGGTTCACAGTCCCAACGGCAGCGAAGTAACGAAAGAAATTGACCTCACGAAGATGAGTCTGGACCCGAAAGCAAAAGATGCCGATCCTTTTGATGAGGTCGGTCTTCATTTGAATATGGGCCATCCGTTTATCTCATCTTTTGTTGAGAACTCTGCCGCGCAGCGCGACGGAATCAAAATCGGCGACCATATTTATCGCGTCGGTAATGTTCCGGTTAAGATGCCGAAAGATTTTGTCAGTGAAATCAAAAAATATCCCGGGAAACCCGTCACATTACTCGTCGGAGACGAAAACGGTCCGACACATACTCTGGAAGTTACACCGGCAGCCGCTATGGACGAACAGGGTAATGAAATCGGCCGCATCGGCGCAGCGATCGGGGTAGATTTTCCGCACACTCAGGTTTCTTATGGCCTCCTAGAGAGTCTGGCCGAGGGTGTGAAGAAGACGTGGGATACCGCGGCGATGTCTGTTCGAATGATCGGAAAGATGTTCACCGGTGATGTCTCTATCAGCAACATCTCTGGTCCGGTGACGATTGCCGACTATGCCGGCCAGACTGCTCAGCTGGGTATTCTTCCTTTTATTTCGTTTTTAGCGTTGGTTTCCATCAGCTTGGGAATTTTGAACTTGTTACCGATTCCCATGTTGGACGGCGGCCATCTCCTGTATTATTCTCTCGAAGTAGTGACTGGTAAGCCGGTTTCTGAGGCTGTACAAGCGTCTGCACAAAAGATTGGCATCGCAGCTCTCTTTGGTTTGACTATACTTGCACTATTTAATGATTTGACGCGACTTTTGCCGTGATTTCAATCACGCAGGGTCATTTTTTAATTTATAGAATATGCCTCATCCTAAGAAGATAGCGCTAGCTTGCGCTTTAGCTTTGGCAGCGACGACCGTGCTTGCACAGGGTCATGTGATTAAAGACATTCGACTCGAGGGCATTTCCCGTACGGAAGCGGGTACTGTATTTTCGCATCTGCCGATCCGAGTGGGAGACACGTATTCTCCGGAGCTGGGCGCTGAATCACTGCGTTCTCTGTATGCCTCCGGAATGTTCCAAGACGTTCAGCTCGACATGGACGGCAACGTCCTGGTTGTTCGAGTTCAGGAACGTCCGACGGTCGCAAACATTCACACTACCGGTATTTCCGAGTTTGATGCCAAAGGTGTTGAAAAATCTCTCCGTGATGTGGGCTTAGCCGAAGGCTTTATTTTTGACCGTGCGGTGTTAGACCGTGCCGTTCAAGAATTAAGACGCCAATATCTCTCGCGTGGCCGTTACTCCGCAGATGTCAAAGTCACTGTGACGCCGGTCGAACGCAACCGCGTCCGCATCAACATCGACGTTGATGAAGGTCCTGCTGCAAAGATTCAGCAAATCCGTTTTGTCGGCAACAAAATTTATGACGAAGGCGATCTTCGCGACGAAATGCAGCTCGGTACCCCGAACTGGTTCTCTTGGTATACCAAACGCGACCAGTACTCTCGAGAGAAGCTCACTGCCGACTTAGAGGCAATTCGCGCTCTGTACAACAACAACGGTTACCTCGACTTCAAGATTGACTCGACACAAGTATCTGTCAGTCCCGATAAGTCAGAGATTTTTGTCACCATCAATATTGATGAAGGCAAAAAGTACACAATCAAAGATATCCGCTTAACCGGTGACATGCTTGGCCTTGAGCCCGAGTTTGAAGATCTTGTGGATATCAAGCCGGGTTCCGTCTACAACGCTTCCGAAGTAAATGGTCTGGCAAAGAAATTTACGGATCGTCTTTCCGCTTTGGGCTACGCGTTTGCAAGAGCAATCCCGAATCCGGTCGTTGATCCGGAAAATCCGGATGAAGTTAGTGTCGTATACACGATTGACCCCGGCCGCCGAGTTTATGTTCGTAAAGTGAACATTACCGGCAACACGCGTACTCAGGACGAAGTCATTCGTCGTGAAGTTCGTCAGTATGAAGCGAGCTGGTTTGACAGCGATAAAGTTGCCGTTTCTCGTGACCGTATCGACCGTCTCGGTTTCTTTGAAACTGTTACTGCGGAACCCGAACCCGTACCCGGTTCTCCGGACGAAGTTGATTTGGCCGTTAACGTGAAAGAACGTCCGACCGGCAACATCTCGATCGGTGCCGGCTACTCTACCTCCGAAGGTATTGTTCTTTCCGGCGGTTTCTCGCAGAACAACGTTTTCGGTACCGGTAATTCTCTATCTCTTGAAGTCAATACGTCTAAGAGCTCTAGAACTTATGCTGCCAGCTTCACGCAGCCTTACATCACGACTTCGGGTATTAGCCAGTCCTTCGAAATTTACGATCGTAAGCTCGACTTGGACGAACTCGAAATTACCGATGACGTTAAGTACGAAACGTACGGTGCCGGCGTAACTTACGGTGTGCCGATTACGGAAAACGATCAGATCTTTCTCGGCGGCAAGTTTGAAATGACCGATGTGACCGTCGGCTCCGGTGCTCCGCGCCGCTACGTCGACTATGTCAACGATTACGGCAAGAAGCCGAAGAGCATTGCAGCGACGATCGGCTGGTCTCGTGATACCCGAGACAACATTCTGGCTCCGACTCGCGGCCGCTATCAGAGATTGTTCGGTGAAATTTCTCTTCCTGTTCTTGATCTGAAATACTATCGTGCAACCTACCAGTTCCAGCAGTTTGTTCCGGTTACGAAATCCATTACTTTTGCGTTCAATACCGAACTCGGTTATGGTGACGGTTATGCAGGCAAACAGTACCCGTTCTTCAAGAATTTCTATGGTGGCGGTATCGGTTCAGTTCGCGGCTACGATACTTCCTCCTTGGGCCCCCGTGATACAGACGGAGATGCCTCCGGCGGTAACCGCAAACTCAATTTCTCTCTCGAACTGTTGACGCCGATCCCCGGGGCAGACAGAACCCTTCGTATGTTCACCTTCCTGGATGGCGGCTGGGTTTGGGGCCGCAAAGCCTTTTACAAACAAGCAGCTAACGGCAGTTATGTTGTGGATCGCTATGAGAAAGACAAGCTTGACCTCGGTGACCTTCGTTACTCCGTCGGTTTCGGTTTAGCCTGGATTTCTCCGATGGGCCCGCTTAAATTGAGCTTCGCATTCCCGCTCAATAAGAAGGACAGTGACGAGCTTCAGAGATTCCAATTCCAAATTGGTACAGGTTTCTAATAAATTTGTGGCACAATTAAACAATTGTGTAGGAGATACATTCATGCAAAAAAAATGGTTAGCGGTTGCTTTAGTTTCCGCCTTGGTTTGCTCTGCTGCGACAGCAGTGCAGGCAGAAGTTAAGATCGGTGTTGTCAGCACCGAGGTTATTCTTCGCGATTCTGCAGCTGCTCAGGCCGCAAGTAAAAAACTTGAACAGGAATTCTCTAAGCGCGATAAAGAGCTCAATGCTGCCGGTCAGCGTTTGAAAAATGACGTCGAGCGCTTCGAAAAGAACGCCGGCACAATGACGGAACAGGAAAGAATTCGCAAGCAGCGTGATTTGGCTGAAAGAGACCGCGATTTCCAGCGCCGTCAGCGCGAACTCCGCGAAGACTTCAATCAGCGCAGAAATGAGGAGCTTCAGAAGCTTCTCCGTCAGGCAAACACGGTCATCAAGAACATCGCTCAGCGCGAAAAATATGACCTCATTCTTCAGGAAGCCATCTACGTCAACCCGAAGATTGACATCACTGACCAGGTTCTTAAGGAACTCAAGTAATTTTTATCAGGCACAAGCAGACAGATGTCTGCTTGTTGCTTAATTGCCATTTAGCGCAATACGTGCGGCATGACCTGACTCGGGTTTCGGCGACTTCAAACTTGCTCTCCCTCTCAGATCAGCCGCATAAATTTTTTAATTAGGGCGATTCAAATGATTCAACAAACAGCGCCGATGACTCTTCTTGAGTTAGTAGACCGAATTAAAGAAAAAAGCAACGATACTTTATTGAGCACAATCAGTGCCAACGGAGGCAAGGCTGAAATTAAGTCCATTGCTTCGCTGGAGACCGCCGGGCACGGCGACGTTGCTTTTTTAGCCAACAGCAAATATCGTGATGCGGCTGGCGCCTGCAAAGCGACAGCTTTGGTTTTGACAGAAGAAGACAAACAGGCGATTTGGGGAGAAAAAGAGCCCGAACGTATCGTCGTCATTACCCGCAATCCGTACGCTTGGTTTGCATATGCCCTGCAAATCATCTTCCCGCAGGAGCAGCCGGAGCCGGGGGTTGATACCAGAGCCGTAGTCGAAGACGGTGCCGTTATTGATTCGACCGCAACCGTTGAAGCCGGCGTTGTAATTCGCAAAGGTGCGCAGGTCGGGCCTTACTGCTTTGTCGGAGCCAACAGCGTTATCGGCGAAGGCGTTGTTCTCGGCGAACACACTCGTATTTATCCGAACGTTACCATCTACTATGGCTGCCGTATCGGCAGACGCAATATCATTCACTCCGGTGCCGTGATTGGCGCCGACGGTTTCGGATTTGCGCCTTTGGACAGACAATACGTGAAGATTCCGCAGATCGGTGCGGTTGAAACTGGCGACGATGTCGAAATCGGCGCCAATACATGTATCGACCGCGGTGCGTTGCAGAATACCACCATCGGACAAGGCACCAAGATTGATGACTTAGTTATGATCGGTCACAACTGCCAAGTTGGTAAGAATGTTGTCCTATCCGGAAGAACCGGTTTGGCCGGCAGCACGATTATCGGCGACAACGTTCAGGCCGGCGGCGGTTCCGGTTTTGCCGGACACCTCAAGGTCGCTGCAGGTTCGATCATCGGCGGCGGGGCAGGCGTTCCGAGTTCGATCGAGAAACCTGACTACTATGCCGGCTACATGCCCGCAATGCCTCATAGAGAGTTCTATAACATTCTGTCCGTAATTAAACGTTTGCCTGAGATGCGCAGACAGCTGAAGCATCTGGCTGAAAAAGTTGATTCCCTTAAGAAAGAGTAAAAATGCAAGACATTAATGACATCATGAGGCTCCTGCCTCACCGCTATCCGTTTCTTTTAGTTGACCGAGTTTTGGAAACGAACGGTGTTGATAAGCTGATTGCGATCAAAAACGTCACTGTCAACGAACCTCAGTTCACCGGCCACTTCCCCGGCGTTCCCGTCATGCCCGGCGTTCTGATCATCGAAGCGATGGCTCAGGCCTGTGCGATGCTTGCTTTTGCAAGAATGGGCGGCGAAAGAGATCCTGAGAAACTTTTCTATTTTGCTTCTATTGACAACGCTCGCTTCAAACGTGTCGTGATCCCGGGTGATCAGCTTCGTTTTGAATGCACATTCCTCCGTGAAAAACTCGGCATGATCAAGATGCACTGCGATGCAACGGTTGACGGTCAGCTGGCTGCATGTGCCGACATGATGTGCTCTTATCGTTCACCCAAATAAAGGAAAAAATATGGCTCAGATCCATCCCTCATCCTTAGTAGATCCTCAAGCCAAACTTGCGGAGAACGTTGTCGTCGGTCCGTTCTGCACGATCGGTCCCCACGTTGAAGTCGGTGAAGGAACCACTTTGCAGAGCCATATTGTTCTTACCGGTCATACGAAGATCGGTAAAAACAACAAGATTTATGCCTTTGCAGCGATCGGTATCGATCCTCAGGATAAAAAATACCGCGGTGAAGAAACTCAGCTAATCATCGGTGACAACAACGTTATTCGCGAACACTGCACACTCTCTGTCGGGACCGTGCAGGACAAAGGAATAACCATTATTGGAAACGGCAATCTGCTGATGGCCAACGTTCATGTTGCACATGACTGCGTCATCGGAAACGACACCATCATTGCCAACAATGTCGGCTTTGCCGGGCACGTTCATGTTGCCGACGACGTGATCGTCGGCGGCCAGTCCGGCATCCACCAGTTTGTCAAGATCGGAAAGGGCGCGATGCTGAGCGGCGGAAGCATGGTTCGTCAGGACTGCATTCCCTACGGCATGTATCAAGGTTATCCTGCCTCTCCTTTCGGCATCAATCTTGAAGGCATGAAGCGTCACGGCTATTCAAGGGCTGCTATGCACGCGGCACGCGAAAGCTACAAACTGATCTTCCGTGAAGGCAAGACCGTTCCAGAGGCCGTGGAAGCCATCAAGGCTTACGCATCAGCATTAGAAGATGAACAGGCTAAGAAAGTCTGTGAACTGATGTGCGAATTCACAGAGCAGGCAACTCGAGGATTGGCTCGCTAATGGAGCAATTGACCAACAACAGCATTATCTGGGCAGCCGGAGAGAACAGCGGAGATTATCTAGCTTCGCGTGTTCTGCCGGCTGTTGCCGCGTCTCGTCCGAATCTTAAGATGGAAGGTATCGGCGGTAACCGAATGATTCAAGACGGCTTGGATCCTTGGTTTCATGCCAGCGAACTTTCCGTCCGGGGCTATTTGGAAGTGATCCGTCATTTGCCTCGAATTTTAAAAATTCGCCGAGAAATGATGCGCCGTACTGTCCAGCTTCGTCCTGCTGCCTACATCGGAGTTGATGCTCCTGACTTTAATCTGTCGATTGAAGAGAAGGTCAGAGCATCGGGGATTCCGGTTGTTCACATGGTGGCTCCGGCCGTTTGGGCTTGGCGTCCGCAGAGAATTCACCAAATCAAACGTGCGGTGGATCATCTGCTTTTGATTTTCCCTTTTGAAGAGAAAATTTTTAAAGAAGCCGGCATTCCGAGCACGTACATCGGCCATCCTCTAGCCGAGATCATTCCGATGGTGCCGGATACGGAAGGTGCAAGACGCAAACTGAACATCGCTGCGCAGGGGGCGGTCATTGCCATTCTTCCCGGCAGCCGTAAAGACGAGATTCGCTGGTGTGCGCCGGCATTTTTCGGCGCTGCGTCCTTACTGCTGAAGCAGGAACCGAGAACTCGATTCATAGTTCCGGCCGCCGATGAGCAAAGGAAAAAAGAGATTTTAGAAGTTCTCAATCGCTTTCCTGATGTCGAAGACAATACCGTTCTTTTGGACGGGAAGTCTCATTTGGCGATGGAAGCGGCTGACGCTATTTTGGTGGCGAGCGGCACAGCAACGCTTGAGGCGGCACTTTATAAAAAGCCCTTGGTCGTCGGATACGCTATGCCGGCGCTTTCGGCAATGCTGATTCTTTCCAAAGGACAGACAAAGTGGATCAGCCTGCCCAATATCCTGGCGCAGAAGACTTTGGTTCCCGAGTGCGTTCAGATGTTCTGTTCGCCTGAGATCCTTTCGTCCCATTTGCTTCACGCCCTGGAGCCGAAGCGGCAGGAATATCTCAAAGAAGTATTTTCAGAAATGCATGAAACATTGCTGAGGCCGACTGCTCAGCTGGCAACAGAGGCAATCGATCAGGTTTTAAAACGCTGATGGCTGACTATTTATTCGACGGTGAGGAAACGATCGCCACACTTGTTTGCGGTGTGGACGAAGCGGGCCGCGGCCCTTTGGCCGGACCGGTTGTTGCTGCAGCCGTGATTTTGAACCCCGATCATCCGATAGAAGGGCTCAGAGACTCAAAAAAACTGACGGCTCACGCAAGAGAAGTTCTTGCAGAGCAGATTAAAACGCATGCGCTCGCTTGGGCGATCGCCGAAAGTTCGGTTGCGGACATTGACCGAATGAACATTCTTCAGGCGACGATGGCAGCGATGCGTAAAGCCGTTCTTCAGCTTGATCCAAAACCGGACTTAGTCTTGGTTGATGGGAACCGCCTGCCAGAGCTTCCTTTCCGTGCAGAGCCGATTGTCAAAGGCGACGACTTGATTCCGGAAATTTCCGCAGCCTCCATCTTGGCCAAGACCTATCGGGACGCCTTGATGAAAATCTTGGGAGGAATGTATCCGAAATACGGCTTTGAGCAACATGCGGGATACGGTACGGCACACCATCTTAAAATGCTGGAGAAATGGGGCCCGTGTCCAGTGCACCGAATGACGTTCGGTCCTGTGGCCTTGATTGCTAAGAAGTTTGAACGGCGAGCCGATCGTAAAAAGCGAAAGGGACAGTAAATGGAATTCATGCGGATCACAAGCGCAGCTAATCCTTCGATTAAGCTTGCGAAGAATTTGGCGCAGCACTCGAGGGCGGCGAGAAAAGAAGGTTTATCTCTCGCCGAAGGGATTCATTTGGCCCGAGAACTTCTTTCGCATCCTGAGCTTGTCCGCAAAGTATTTTTAAGAGAAGGGGCCGAGAAGAATTTTGAAATATCGGAAATCCTGCAAAAGTACCTGTCGTTGAAGATTTCTGTAGTTCAGTTGCCGTCTCAAATTTATGCTTCGATTTCTCCGGTGGACACCAGTGCCGGGATAGTTTGTGAGATCCGCATCCCGGAAGAGGGAAAGATCAAAAAAGACGAGGATTGGATTTATCTTGACGGCGTCCAAGATCCGGGCAATGTCGGAACCATCCTTCGTTCCGCACTGGCTTCCGGTGTGACGAATATTGCGTTGTCACCGCAATGTGCCTACGTTTGGTCTCCCAAAGTGCTTCGTGCAGCCATGGGAGCTCATTTCTTCTGCAACATTATTTCTTCCGTCGAGCTTGCAGAGATCAAAGAAAAAACCGGAGCTGTATGTTTAGTGGCTGACGCGCGCGGCGGAAAAGATCTCTACGAGGAAAAATGGGGAAAGGGCCAAACTTTGTGGGTGTTCGGAAGCGAAGGTCTGGGTGTTTCTGAAAAAGCCCTGGAACTTTCCGATTTAACCCTGTTGATTCCTTTGGATTCCAGAGTTGAAAGCCTCAACGTTGCAACAGCGGCTTCCGTCTGCCTTTTTGAACAGCGCAGACGCCGTCTTTCAGGCATTGCGCACAAATAGAAAGCGGCCGAAGATTCGGCCGCATATCTAAATATCGATTCGGTCCGGCCTCACATACTCATGTGAGGATCAATATTGATTTTGAGTTCAAGCAGGATCGTCGCTGAAATTTCTTCAATGGACTTAGAAGTGGAAGACAGATATTTAATGCCTTCACGATCCATCATCCGCTGAGCCTCTTCAACTTCGTATTCGCAGTTCTCTATGGAAGCGTACTTAGAATTCGGGCGGCGTTCGCCTCGAATTTCAGAGAGACGCTTGGGAGAAATGGAAAGACCGAATATCTTGTCTTTGCAGTTTTCCAGTGCGGGCGGAAGTTCGCCGCGCTCGAAATCTTCTGGAATAAGCGGATAGTTAGCTGCTTTGATACCGTACTGCATGGCCAAGTACAGGCTGGTCGGAGTCTTACCGCTGCGGGACACACCTACCAGCACCACGTCTGCATCTTCCAAGCCTTTGTTGGTTTGTCCGTCGTCGTGTGCCAGCGTGTAGTTAATCGCATCAATACGACGGTTGTATCTTTCCTGGTCACCGATTTCATGGCTCTTGCCGACGGAGTGGTCACTCGGAACACCGAGTTCACGCTCAAGCGGTCCGACGAAGGAGCGGAAAAGCTCGATGACGAAGGCGTTGCAGTATTCGTTAAATGTCGAAGCCAGAGATCCGGCGACGAGTGTAGAGAAAACAATCGGGCGCACGCCGTTCTCTTTGCCGACCTCATTGATTCTCAAGGCCGCGGCCTTGGCTTTTTCTTCCGTGTTGACGAAAGGCATGCGGTAGCGCAGGTATTTAAGGCCGTGAAACTGCGCTAAAACAGCATTTGCCAAAGTTTCTGCAGTAATAGCCGTCGCGTCGGATACAAAAAACACGGTACGCTGAGTCGGTTTTTCAGGGGTTTCGTTTACGTTTGAATTCATAAAATTTAACGCTGTTAGATGAAGTTACGAACTTAACGCTAAAAGAACGGCTAAAATTTAGCAAATTTTTTCACTCAATTTCGAGGTAAACATGACACAAGGACGTTTCGTCATTCCATTCAGCCAACTTCGTATGACAGATGTTGACATCGTAGGCGGCAAGAATGCTTCTCTTGGCGAACTGCTTAGCCAGCTTACAGAAGCCGGCATCAGAGTACCTGACGGCTTTGCAACGACGGCTGAAGCTTTCAGAGTCTTTTTAAAAGAAGGCGGTCTTGATAAAAGAATTGAAGATCGTCTGAGCAAGTTAGACGTTGATGATGTTAAAGAGCTGGCAAAGGCAGGCGCTGAAATTCGTGAATGGATTGAAAAAGCTCCTTTCCCGGCTCAGCTCGAAAAAGAAATCAGAGAACACTATGAGTGGCTCAAGGGCGACCAGAAGGAAATTTCCGTTGCTGTTCGTTCCTCTGCAACTGCTGAAGACCTTCCGGACGCTTCCTTTGCCGGCCAGCAGGAAACTTACCTGAACGTCGTCGGTCTCGAACAGGTGTTCGCAAGAATGAAGGAAGTATTCGCTTCCCTCTACAACGACCGCGCAATATCTTACCGCGTTCACAAAGGCTTCGACCACGCTGATGTGGCTTTGTCCGCCGGTGTTCAGAGAATGGTTCGCTCCGATAAGGGCGCTGCCGGTGTTATGTTTACGATGGATACCGAAAGCGGCTTTGATCAGGTCGTTTTCATTACAGCCAGCTATGGCCTCGGTGAAACCGTTGTTCAGGGCGCTGTGAACCCGGACGAATACTTTGTCCACAAACCCATCATGGAAATGGGCAAATTCCCGATCATCCGTAAAGTTCTCGGCAGCAAGAAGATCAAGATGATCTTCGACACAGACAAGTCCAGCGGACGCTCTGTGAAGGTGGTCGATGTTCCCGAATCCGAACGCCGCAAGTTTGCCTTGAACGACGACGAAATCGTTCAGCTTGCCAAGTACGCCCGTATTATTGAAAAACACTACGGCCGTCCGATGGACATTGAATGGGGCAAAGACGGTATCGACGGAAAACTCTATATTCTTCAGGCTCGTCCCGAGACCGTGAAGAGCCGCCAGAAGAAGGCTGATGTTCAGCAGAAATTCGTTCTTCTCGGCAAAGGCGAAGTCCTGGTAACCGGCCGCGCTATCGGTCAGAAGATCGGCGCCGGCAAGGTTCGTATTGTTGCCGGTCCGGAACAGATGGACCTGGTTCAGGAAGGAGACGTCCTTGTTACGGACATGACCGATCCTAACTGGGAGCCGGTGATGAAGAAGGCCAGCGCCATCGTTACTAACCGCGGCGGCCGTACCTGCCACGCAGCTATTATTGCTCGTGAGCTCGGTATCGCTGCTGTTGTCGGCTGCGGCGACGCTACGGAAGTCCTCAAAGACGGCCAGGAAGTTACCGTCTCCTGCGCCGAAGGTGATACAGGCAATATTTACAACGGCCTGATCCCGTTCGAAATCAAAGAAGTGAAACAGGGCGAACTGCCTGAGATCCCCGTTAAGATCATGATGAACGTGGGCAATCCTCAGCTTGCATTCGACTTCCAGTCCATCCCGAACAATGGTGTCGGTCTGGCCCGCCTTGAATTCATTATCAATAACAACATCGGCATCCATCCGAAGGCCTGCTTAGCTTACCCGGATCTTCCCGAAGATCTGAGAAGAGCGGTTGAAGAGGCTTCTGCCGGTTACGAAAACCCGCGTGAATTCTTCAAGGAAAAGATCGCCGAAGGTGTTGCCACGATTGCTGCCGCTTTCTATCCGAAGAAAGTGATCGTTCGTATGTCCGACTTCAAGAGCAATGAATACCGCAAACTCTTAGGCGGCAAGCTCTACGAACCGGAAGAAGAAAACCCCATGCTCGGTTTCCGCGGTGCAAGCCGTTACGTTTCCGAAGACTTCAAAGAATGCTTTGCTATGGAATGCGAAGCTCTGAAGAAAGTCCGCGACGAAATGGGCCTGACCAACGTCGAAATCATGATTCCGTTTGTCAGAACCGTTAAGGAAGCCAAGGAAGTTAACGAACGTCTGAACGAACAAGGTCTCAAGCGCGGCGTGAACGGTCTTCGCCTCAATATGATGTGCGAAATCCCGAGCAACGCACTGCTTGCCGAGAAGTTCCTTGAACACTTCGACGGTTTCTCTATCGGCTCCAACGACTTGACCCAGCTGACACTCGGTCTGGACCGCGATTCCGGACTGGTTGCCAACTTCTTCGATGAACGCGACGAAGCCGTTAAGATCCTCCTGGCACGTGCCATCAAGGCCTGCCGTGAGAAAGGGGCTTATGTCGGTATCTGCGGTCAGGGTCCTTCCGACCATCCTGACTTAGCTCAGTGGCTGATGGAAGAAGGTATCGAATCTATCTCTCTGAACCCGGATACTGTCGTCAATACTTGGCGCAGACTGGCTAAAGACGTTAAGAAATAATTCTTAGGTTCTAAGCTTTACCAAACGGCCGTTTTCCTTTCGGATGCGGCCGTTTTCGCGTTCTTAACCTATAATTGACTCACGGTCAAAGGAGAGACCTCAAAGAAGGGAACGCATTATGGGATTGTCGTATTTTTGGTTTATTGCCGCTGCAGTGATCGGCGCGATGGATCTTTACTTCGGCAATTTTTTTCTATTGGTGATTTCAGCTGCCGCCTTTACGACAGCCCTTTTTTCCTTCTTCCTCAGTTCCGTTTATTTACAAGTCGCCATCTTCACCGTCATTTCTCTTTTAGTGATCAGTTATTTGATGCTTTTGCAGCGTCACTTGAGAGAAGTCGACTTTTATTCCGAAATTCTCCGCCGGCACATTGGTAAGACCGTGACGGTTCACGAATGGAGGCACAATCGGTACGCGACCGTCCAATACAACGGGCGAGTTTGGGAAGCCGAGATTGCTTTTAATGCGGGCGGTAATCTTCGTGCAGGGAAATACAAAATATGGAAAATGCTTTCGAACCGGCTAGTTCTGATTCCGTAGAAGGAAAAATCCCGGAGGGCGTCAGGCTCCCCAATCTTGACGATCCTCTCGTCATTAAAGATTTATTGAGAGCTCATGCAATGGCGGTCTCTAAACGCCTTGCGGAAGCCGTTCATAAAAATGTTCGTCGAGAAGAAGTCGTTCAAGCCGACCAGAGAGCCGCTGCATTCTTGGCTACAACGCTCTTAGGCCAAAATCCGGCTTATGCAAAGGCGGCAGTAAATACGCCTGAAAGAATTGAAAAGCTGCTTCGTGCGGAATTCACAGAGGCTTTGAAAGGCTTCGGGATCAAAGAGGAAGAGGCCGCTGATCCGGCCGTCTTTATGCAGCTCGTGATGTTCTTATTCACGAACCAAGTTCACGAGCTCATTAATGAACTGCAGAAAAATCCGGATGAGATCGAAGCAAAAGGTCCGCAGGCTCTCGACGCTCTGCTCGAGTCTTGGGTGAAAAAATTAACCAAAGAGAAGTGCGATGCCTAAATGTATTAAACCGAGCTGTAACCGCGGCTGCTGCGGTCACGATCACAGCTCCAAGGCAGAACAGGCTCCTTCTATCGTAGACATTGAAGTCGTCCGAAAAATCCTCTCCCAGGCTGTCGTGAATATGTGCAAGCGCGCTATTGCTTGTGCGGAAGGCGAACTGACGAGAGATGAGCTTGCAGAGAAAGATATGAAGCTCATGGAGTGGCTTGGAGAGACTTTCTGCGGCAACAACAGTCATTTTGAACCGGGCCCTGAAGACTGGACCACCGAAGGTTTGGCAGAATACATCAAACAGGCGCTGCCTCAGATCGAGGAGAATCCGGAAGGGGAGGAGATGAGTTCTGATGAGGTCGTCGTCAAAGCCTGCGCGATTTTTGTAGGGGAAGCCTATAAGGCGATCCATGATGCTTTGAAAGCCGGATTCCCGCTGCTGGATGCCGATGAGTTACCGGCGCCGGTCGCTTCTTTTGTCGAATCCTGGACCCTTTTGTTCGTCGGTGCTCCGATGGGCAGCAATAACTAAAACTGAAAATAGGAAAAAATAATGAATAACTTTGAATACTCTAATCCCACACGCTTAGTTTTCGGCAAAGGAGAAGAAAGCCGTATCGGAGAGCTAATGCGTGCCCGTGTGCCGGCGATGAGTCCCGTGCTGGTGGTTTACGGCGGCGGTTCTGCCAAAGAGAGCGGCCTTTTGGAGCGCATCTCCGAGTCGTTAAAAGCTGCCGACCTTGTGCCGATTGAATTGGGCGGCGTGACACCGAACCCGCAGCTTTCTTTTGTTCAGAAGGGTATTCTTTTGGCCCGCGAGCACAGAGTCAAAGCTATTTTGGCCGTCGGCGGCGGAAGTGTTATTGATGCTTCCAAGGCGATTGCGATCGGCGTTCCTTACGTCGGTGATGTTTGGGATTTCTTCACAAAGAAAATTACGCCGACAGAAGCGCTTCCGGTTGCCGCTGTGCTCACGCTTCCTGCTGCAGGCAGCGAACAGAGTATCCGTATTGTGATTTCAAACGGAGACAGAAAGCTCGGCGCCGGCTCTCCTCTAGTTCGTCCGTTTGTAAGCGTCATCGATCCCGAACTTTTCTTTACGCTTCCGGAAAAGCAAATTAGAGCAGGTGTGATCGACATGATGAGTCACATCATGGAGCGCTACTTTACCCAGACCAAAAATACCGACTTTGTGGACAGTCAGGCTGAAAGCGCCATGAAGATGATCATGAAGAACGGTCTGAAGCTCAAAAAGAATCCTAAGGATTACGACGCTTGGTGCCAGATCGGTTTGGCCGGATCTTTTGCACACAACGGATATTACGGATTGGGACAGGTCGAAGACTGGGCCTCCCACGGGATGGAACATGAACTGAGCGCCTGGGATACGACGATTACGCACGGCGAAGGTCTGGCAGTTGTAGTTCCGGCTTGGATGAAGTACGTCTGGCATGCCAATCCGAAACGTTTTGTTCAGTTTGCCCGCAACGTTATGGGCGTAAAAGGCGAAGGTACCGACGAAGAGATTATTCGTAAAGGTATCAAAGCCTTTAGACGATTCCTGAAGAAGATGGGTGCCCCGAAGAATCTGAAGGAACTCGGCGCTGAGAAGGCCGATCCCAAAGAGCTCGCGAAAAAAGCGGTGGAAATTCCCGGAAAATTAGGAAATTTCCTCCCGCTTTATGAGAAGGACATCGTCAAGATTTACAAACTGATGCGTTAATTTTGATTTTTTGTGAGAGGCACTTCGGTGCCTTTCTCTTTTTCTGGCGCTGCCAGAACGGAGTGAGAGAAATGCTTCTCCCAGTTTTTGACATATTCTTCGGCGAGCGGCTTGGATTTCAAAATTAAGAGGTTTTCCCCGTTCTTGGTTTCGGCGACTTTGACGAAATTGAAGCTTCCGGTGAGGACGATATTGTCATCGACGATGATGATTTTGTCGTGCGCGGTTCGGTGAGCCGTGTCAAAGAAAGTCGGAACACCGGTTTTTAAGAGGTCTTCCGTTGTATTCGGTTTTTTCTTAGGCATCTTCTTATCAATGATGACATCGACTTTCACGCCGCGCTGATGAGCTCGGATGAGCGCCTGCGTAATTTCCTTGTTAGAGAAAAGAAAGGCCTGCATACGAATTCGGACCTTCGCGCTGTCAATAGATTGAACGATGGCGTTCTCAGCGCCTCCGTTAGGAGAGAAGAAGACTGCGGCCTCCGTAGGATAGAAAGGAGAGGCAGAAGCATGGGCTGCCAAAGAAATAGCGGCAGCTTGTGCAAGGCATAAAAGGAAGTATTTCATAGGGTTACAAAAAGAGAGCTGCCATTCGGCAGCTCGATAAAAGATTATTTTCGGTTAAGTGTTCTGTTTTTCAACAGACGGCCTTGTTCGCGTTTCCATTCCCGCTTACCGATATCGGCTCGTTTCTCAAATAATTTTTTACCTTTGCCGAGGCCGAGTTCGAGTTTGACTCGGCCGTCTTTAAAGTGCATGTCCAAAGGAATCAGGGAATAACCGGCTTGTTCTACACGGCCGATCAAACGCATGATCTCATGCTTATGAAGAAGGAGCTTACGGTTACGCGTCGGATCCGCTTTTTCATGGGTACTGGCGGTTTTCAGAGGCGTAATGTTTGCATTCAATAAAAACAGTTCTCCGTTTCTGACGAAAACGTGAGCTTCTTTAATGGAAGCGCCGCCGGCACGGATGGATTTCACTTCCCATCCTCTCAGTTCCAGACCGGCTTCGAATTTTTCTTCAATTTCATAGTCGAATCTGGCCTTTTTATTTTGAATAATTGCCAAGGTTGCTCTCCAAGTAATAGTGGCTTACAGCGAATTGAAGCGGCAGGGGCCGAAAACAGGCTGAAAGCCGAGTAAAATCTGCACAATTTTACTTTATTCGAGGTATGGGAGGTTTATTTGCTGTTATCAGCCGTAAAACAAACACCCTCCGGACTGCTCAAAAAAGTTCTTGAGCTTCCCGAAGGTTCAACGGTCGGGGACGCACTGCGTGCACTCGGCTGGGAAAAAACCGAAGAAATCGATCTGAGCATTTACGGCCGGCGCTGCAAAGAAGAAGATCTCCTCAAGGACGGGGACCGAATTGAATTAACCGAACCGCTCCGAATCGATCCGAAAGAAGCCAGACGGCTTCGCGCTTTAAATAAACCGCTTTTGGCAACTCGAGGTCGAAAACACGCGAAATAAATATTTACCCTTCGAATAAATACCTATTGCTGTTGGCAAAAACAGCACCGTCAATTTGCGTATAATTGTTTTTTGTGCTTAGAGGTTTAACAATGCGACTCCTTCAAAAGGCTTTAACCTTTGACGACGTTCTCCTCGTTCCTGCATACTCGAACGTACTTCCTCGCGAGACCGTCCTTACCACACAATTCACCAGAGACCTCCGTTTAAATATCCCGTTCTGCTCCGCAGCTATGGATACAGTTACTGAAGCTAATTTGGCTATTGCCTTAGCTCAGGAAGGCGGTATCGGTATCATTCATAAGAATATGACAGCCAAAGCCCAGGCTGCCGAAGTTAAAAAAGTTAAACGCCACGAAGCCGGCATGGTTGCTGATCCGATCACAATCGGTCCGGACATGATCGTTGCCGACGTCATTCGTCTGACTCGTGAACACAATATCTCCGGTCTTCCGGTTGTTCAGGGCGGAAAAGTTCTGGGTATGGTTACACACCGCGACCTTCGCTTTGAAGACCGCATGGACGCCAAAATTAGCGAAATCATGACACCGGCCGAACGCCTGATCACGATTAAAGAAGGCGCCACCCTTGACGACGCTAAGAAACTCATGCACGAGCATCGCCTCGAAAGAGTTTTGGTTGTTGATGACAACTTCCATCTCCGCGGTTTGATGACTGTTAAAGACATCATCAAAGCAACCGAACATCCGTATGCATCCAAAGACAAACACGGCAAACTGCTTGCCGGTGCAGCTGTTGGTGTCGGTGCCGGTACGGAAGAACGTGTCGAACTGCTGGTTGATGCCGGCGTCGACGTTCTCGTTGTTGACACAGCCCACGGCCATTCTCAGGGCGTTCTTGACCGCGTTAAATGGGTTAAGCAGCATTATCCTCAGGTTCAGGTTATCGGCGGAAACATCGCTACTGCAGCCGCAGCTTTGGCTCTCGTTGAAAACGGTGCTGACGCTGTTAAGGTCGGTATCGGCCCGGGCTCTATTTGTACGACCCGCGTTGTTGCCGGTGTCGGTGTTCCTCAGATCACTGCCGTCTCCAACGTTGCCGAAGCTCTTAAGGACTCCGGTGTTCCTCTGATCGCTGACGGCGGTATCCGCTTCTCCGGCGACGTTGCGAAAGCTATTGCAGCCGGTGCCAACACCGTCATGATGGGCGGTATGTTTGCCGGTACCGACGAAGCTCCGGGCGAAATCATTCTGTACCAGGGCCGTTCTTACAAGAGCTATCGCGGTATGGGTTCTCTCGGCGCCATGAACAAAGGCTCTGCAGACCGTTACTTCCAGGATAACAACAACGGCAACGTTGATAAGTTCGTTCCGGAAGGTATTGAAGGTATGGTTCCCTACAAAGGAAGCGTGCTTGCCATCATCTATCAGATGTGCGGCGGTCTTCGTTCTTCTATGGGCTACTGTGGCTGCCGTACGATTGATGAGATGCGCAACAAAGCCTGCTTTGTTGAAATCACATCTGCCGGCTGGCGTGAATCCCACGTTCACGATGTGAAGATCACGAAGGAAGCTCCGAACTACAGACTGGAACATTAATTTTCCTACATGTCTGAAATTTCGGATTAATATGACGGACAAGAGTCGACTCGAGTTTTAGAGACTCGGGTCGACTTTTGTTTTTAATTGATATTTAGCGAAGATGAACCACGATCGAATTTTAATTCTTGACTTCGGAAGCCAAGTCACGCAATTGATTGCGCGCCGTATTCGTGAAGCTCACGTTTACTGCGAAGTCCACTCCTGCGACGTATCGGATGAATTTATTAAAGAATTCAAGCCGAGCGGCATCGTTCTGTCCGGCTCTCACATGAGCGCTTATGAAGAATCTACGGACCGTGCTCCGAAGGCCGTATTTGAAATCGGCGTTCCGGTTTTAGGTATTTGCTACGGCATGCAGACGATGGCTGAGCAGCTTGGCGGCAAGGTAGAAAGCGGTGCTCAGCGTGAGTTCGGTTACGCAGAAGTTCGTGAACACGGCCACACAAAACTTTTGAAGAATATCTCCGACTTTACGGATAAAGACGGCGAGAGCTATTTGAAGGTTTGGATGAGCCACGGCGACAAAGTCACTGAAATGCCTCCGGGATTCAAACTGATGTGCTCCACTCCGACTTGCCCGATCGCCGGTATGGCGGATGAGGAAAGAGGTTTTTACGCGGTTCAGTTCCACCCCGAAGTTACACATACCGAGAAGGGCCGTGAAATTCTTGAGACATTTGTTCTTAAGATCTGCAAAGCTAATCCCGACTGGGTTATGGGCAACTTCGCACAGGAAGCCGTTGAAAAAATCCGTCATCAGGTTGGTAAAGATGAAGTTATTCTCGGTCTTTCCGGCGGTGTCGACTCTTCCGTTACCGCTGCTTTGATTCACCGCGCGATCGGCGATCAGCTGACTTGCGTCTTCGTTGATAACGGTCTTCTTCGTCTGCACGAAAGAGAGCAGGTAGCTCAGACTTTCCGTGACAACATGGGTATGAAGCTGATTGTGGTTGATGCTTCCGACCGTTTCATGGATGCTTTAGCCGGAGTTACCGATCCTGAAGCCAAACGTAAGATCATCGGCCGTTTATTTGTTGAAGTCTTCCAGGAAGAGGCTGAAAAACTTCAGAACGCCAAGTGGCTTGCTCAGGGCACTATTTATCCTGACGTGATCGAATCCAACGGCGCTAAGACGAAAAAGGCTCAGACGATTAAGTCTCACCATAATGTCGGCGGCTTACCCGATACGCTGCATCTGAAGCTTCTTGAGCCGCTGCGCGAGCTCTTCAAAGACGAAGTTCGTGAACTCGGTATCGCTTTAGGGCTGCCGGCTGAAATGGTTTATCGTCATCCGTTCCCCGGACCAGGCCTCGGTGTTCGTATCCTCGGCGCCATCAAGCGCGAGTACGCCGATCTTCTGAGAGAAGCCGATGCGATCTTCATTGAAGAACTTCGCAACGCCGGCTGGTATGACAAAGTCAGCCAGGCCTTCGTTGTATTCCTGCCGGTTAAGAGCGTCGGTGTGATGGGAGACGGCAGAACATACGATTGGGTTGTCAGCTTGAGAGCTGTTCAGACCAGCGACTTTATGACTGCTAAATGGGCGCATCTGCCGTACGATCTCCTCGGCAAGGTTTCCAACCGCATCATCAACGAGGTTAAGGGTATTAACCGCGTCGTTTATGATGTATCTGGCAAACCCCCCGCAACGATCGAGTGGGAATAAAAATATTGAATTTCTAGCTATTTCTTAAGCATTCGGGATGACTCAGAAGTCATCCCGTTTTTATATCTAAAATCAACAAAAAAGCGTTTTTTCGCTTGTAGAAGCTTTCACTTTCTTTCAGTATTCTTTAAAGCTAAGCAAGCATATTTCAATAGTATTTTTAATGGTATAGATTTTTTCTTGATGAAATTTGATGGTATTTCAAGAGATTTTTGACAGCCATAATGTGGATTGAAATAGAGCAATGAACGAGGAGGAACTCCAGTACGTTTTTAAAAGAGCAGTTGTTTAATCCTGATTGGATTGAGGTCTCTGCGGCTCATGTATTACCCCAGGCGAGGACGGTTTAAAACGTTCCGGATTTCGCTCCGCAAAGTCGCCGGAGCATGGAACATTCGGCTTGATCCCTTCTGCCTGGCAATCTGCTAAATAATTGTCGATAGTTTGATGAAATATTTTTTCGAGCTCCTGTAAGGTCTCGCCCTCATATGTCAGAAGACTTTTGATAAACATCACTTTTCCGAAGAGGCGATTGTCATCGACACTGTATTCAACAGAGCTGAGAAAACTTTTATATTTCAAAAAATCTCCCATACCAACACCATTGAATGTAATTGCTCTTTACGTTGCAGCAGAACCTCTCAAAGTGTTGAGTTTTTAAGTCGTTCATGCATATTAACTTGAGGTCCCTTTCGCATTTTAAGAATTCTCATGGTTCGGAAGCAGTATCGGGAAAAAATCGCAATTACTCGATTCGCACGGTTTTACCCTCACTTCCGAGGTCTGCGCGCTAACATGTCAAGTAGGTAAGGGCAACTCGGGTATACTTTGGCCATGAAAAAGATCGAAATAAAGAAATTTAAAACCGCGCCTGACCTGGCAAAGATGATAGAAGAAGGCCATAAGGTCCACGCGATGGCGAACGGAAAAATACAATCGTACGAGCGGCACACGCCTCAGCCGGAAGACTACAGTAACTTAGACGATTTTATGGAAGTCGCCGAAAATCATATCAATGAGCTCTATAACACCAGACAAGAAGTTGATGAGATGCTGACTGAAGTCTTTACAGTTTTTGTCAGACATCCCGAGCTTTCCGGTACGCCTTATATTACTGTCTTGGAACTGATGGTGTTTCTTGAAGAGGATTTCCGCCAGTTAACTAAGAGATATGAAGCAGCATCTTCTGCGTTGGCTGCCATGGAAGAAAATCAGTATGGCTGCGACGATATGGATATTTACGTCGGAGAACACGGCGCAAGAACAATGCTGGATGCTTTGGACCGATTAAAGAAATTTGGTCAATTAACCAACGACGAAGAAGGCCTTGAGTCTGAGCTCAAGGAAGGCGTGGCAAACCAAAGCCCGGATATTAATTGGAAACAGCCCCGTCTCAATTAAATTTCTAGTGACAAGATGCCTCAGCAGACGGATCTAATTTCGAATTTTGTGAAATTGTCTATTCGGCGGGGCTCTTCTCTGACTACTCTCTCAAAATCACCCGACCATCTTCGGACTGTTGTCGATGCATTTAAGGCAACGGCCTGGGATCCTTTGCATCCGCACGAAGACGATGCAGAAAAATTCTTAGCCGAAGCCGGAAATTGGATATCCGACACACCTAAAAATCTTTTGGAGGCATCGGCTTCTTTATCTAACGAACAAATCGCACAATTTCCGCTCTCAGAGCTAACTTCTGCAGTTGAAGCTTTTCGAGAAGAGATTCGGCAAAAAAGAAAACATCAAGCCTTGAGCCGAGAGGAAGAGGTTCGGCTTTCTCGGATCGATCGTTCCCGTGACGCACATTTCATGCGCGAAGCGCTTGTCGAAGCAGCAAAAGCACGTCAGGCCGGAGAGGTTCCGGTCGGCGCCGTCGTTGTCGATAAAGGAGGCAGCATCATCGGCAGAGGACATAATTGCGTTGTCGCAGGTCATGACCCCAGCGGACATGCTGAAATCATTGCCCTTAAAAATGCGTCTCAGAACCTTAAAAACTACCGGCTTGATAACTGCACGATCTATGTGACGCTTGAACCCTGTCCGATGTGCTCCGGTGCGATTATCGGCGCCAGACTTGCCCGATTGGTTTACGGGGCCAAAGACCAAAAAGCGGGTGCCGCCGAAAGTGTGTTTAAACTATTTGACGAGAAAAGAGTCAATCATCACACTGATGTGACAGCAGGAGTACTGGAGGAAGATTGTCTCCGGATACTCCAAAGTTTTTTTGTCGAATTAAGAAAGAGCCGTGGTAAATCAAATGGATAAAGTCGGTATTAACGCCCCTTCCGGTAATGTCATTCATTTCAAATCCGTCGAGAGGGCTGCCGAACTTTTCAGAGAAAGAGGTTGGGACGTAACCATCGGAGAAGATGTTTACACCAGCTTCGGTCGTTTCGGCGGTTCCAGCGACTCCGCTCGGTTGAATGATTTTCAGCAGGCTTGCAGCGATAACGAACTTGTTTTGTGTGCTCGAGGCGGTTACGGTTTTTCCCGGCTCCTACCGAACCTTGATTTCAACAAAATCAAATCTAATGAAACTTGGGTTGCCGGTTTTTCCGATATCACTTTTTTCACTACGGCTTATTTAGCACTGACCGGCGGAAAGAGCCTGCAGGCGCCGACGGCTTCTGTGCTCGGCGATCTCAAGTGCGATCCTTATACCATTCAAACTTTCTTTGAAGTATTGGCGGCAGAAGAATACAAATTCTTTTTCCCGACACCGTTTTCGGACTTTCAAACAACGGGTTTGCTTTGGGGCGGGAATTTGACCGTCTTGTGTTCGATGCTCGGAACCAAGTACTTCCCGAAAGTCGAAGGCGGTATTCTTTTTGTCGAGGATATCGCTGAACCGGCTTACAAAATAGAGCGTGATTTGAATCACCTTTTGCAGGCCGGAGTGATCGATAACCAAAAAGCCGTGGTCCTGGGGGATTTCTCGAAAATTAAGTCCTCCGAACATGATTTCGGATACGGGCTGGAAGATGCTTTGAGTTTCATCGCAGGGCGCACTAAAACCCCGTTTATCTCAGGGTTGCCTTTCGGGCACGAAATGAAAACCGCCACACTTGTAGTCGGCTCTGAGGCACATCTCAATGTTCAGTCAAACATGGCAGAACTCACGATGAAAGGCTGTCCAAACTTTAGAGTTGCGGGAGTGCCGAAATGATTTTTTCTGCTATTAAGCGCCTTAAAACCATTTTTGAGCCGAACCCTCCCGAGGCGACTAATTACCATCTTCATCTTTCAGGCGCTCGGTTAGCTTCCAAGGTGCAGCTTCGTCAGTTGTCGGTTTTAAAGCACCGGACGACAGCGGTCGTTGCGATCCGCATGCTGCTGTACCTTATTTTTACCTTGACTTGCTGGAGCTATGTCGGGGGCTGGGTCATGGCGCTCTGGCTGGCTTTTAATGTGATGCATACGCTGGCTAGCATGAAATCTGCGGATGACTTCTTCAACGAGCCGTCCATGGACAAGCGTTTTCATTACTGGAAGAACCGCACGCTCCAGATGATTTTGGTGTCGGGTCTCTCTATCGGTTTTGCAGGCTTTTATTTCATGGTTCCGGACAACGTCATTGTCGAGATGATTCTCTTGGCCATGATTGTGGGCGTGACATTCGGCAGTGTTCCGCTTTACGCCATCTGGCTTCCCGCCCTTTGGATATTCGTTCCGGCAACGCTGCTTCCGACGATTCTGAAGCTCGTCCTGATATACCAGCCGTCCTTGTTTATCGCTTTATTCTGGACGCTTATTCTTTTCCTCATTATTTTCTACTTCGGCGTCCGTCTGAATAAGATTTATCTCCAAGGCATCTATCGTTCGTTTGAACGAGAGTTCTTGATGGAGCAGCTGATTTTCCAGCGGCAGAAGGCCGACTATATCCGCGAAGCGTCCGAAATGGCGATCTCTGCAAGAACACGATTCTTTGCGGCTGCTAACCATGACCTCCGTCAGCCGCTCCAGGCTATGGGCATTTTTATCTCTATTCTTCAGGGGCAGGCCGATCAACAGGCTAAACCTTTAATTGATAATTTGTCGAAGGCCTGCAATACGGTGGCGACGCTGGTGGATCAGATTCTGATTATTTCGAAGCTGGATTCCAAGACGATGAAGATTCGGCCTACCGAAGTCTCCATTCGTTCAATGTTCTCTGAATTGGCGAATGAATTTACGCCGATGGCCGAACACAAGGGGTTGACTTTTGAAGTGAGGGCCGAGCCTCTGATGATCGTCACCGACGGACTGCTTTTTGAACGGGTGCTTCGTAACCTTATCGGAAACGCCGTACGTTATACCGAGCACGGCGGTATCCTGCTGAGGGCAAAGAAAACAAAGAAGAACACGCTTGTTGTTACTGTCTCCGACTCGGGCTGCGGGATTACGAAAGAAGATCAAGCTAAACTTTTTCAGGCTTATTACCGCGGCGGCGCCGGCCACAAATCCCGAGAGGGTTTCGGCTTAGGTCTTTCGATTGTTGATAAGATCTGCAAACTTCTGAATATCGAACTCAAACTGATTTCTAAAGTAGGAAAAGGTTCTATCTTCCGCTTGGAAATGGCAATCGAAACGTCTGTAGATACGACGGAAGTACAGCCGCCCGTACAGCCGAATCGGATTTTTTCTCTGGAGGATGTCAACGTCCTGTTAATTGAGGACGATCCTTTGATTCGTGAGAGCCTGGCAACGTTATTAGAAGGCTGGGGTGCCAAAGTGAGAAGGGCGGAATACTTTGATGCTGAACTCGCTGCTCAGTTGATTGAGGAGGCGCCGGTAGACATTATTTTCTCTGACTTTAACTTAGGTCCCAGCCGTTTGACCGGTCTCCAATCGATCTTCCGCATCCGCAGTGTTCTGGGACGCAAGATTCCGGCGATTATCAGCACGGCCACTTCTCGTGATGCCATCATGGCTCAGTACGAAGAAGAGACCGAGGGTTTGGACTTTGCGGATTCAGCGGTTAACCTGATGGAACTCCCGCTTATCGTACAGAAGCCGGTCACGCCGACAGAGATTAATCGGATTATTCATCGAGAAATCGAGAAGAAGTAATTTCTTTCTGAGATTTAAAGTTCCCGCGTTTATTGCGCTATATTGGAAGAGTCTTCTACAAGAAGAATAAAAAAACTGAACCCAACCATTCCGCAAGAATGAGCCGGCGTCGGTATTAGAACATGCGGGCCTCCGTCACAAGCAGAGTGTTCGCCTCCAATCAATTTCCCGTGGACTTTGAAAGGATATTTCCTAATGAAATCTCAAGAAGGGTCTAAACCCGCAGAACGTCTGAACGGGTCAGAGATACTTGTACGCGCGCTTGCCGAAGAAGGCGTTGAATACGTTTTTGGTTATCCCGGCGGCAGCGTGCTGAATATTTTTGACGCGATCTATAAGCAGGATAAATTCAAACACATTCTTGTTCGACACGAACAAGGTGCAGCTCATGCTGCAGATGCCTACTCCAGAGCATCTAATAAAGTCGGCGTAGCCTTGGTCACCAGCGGACCCGGCGCTACTAACGCTGTTACCGGCATCGCGACCGCCTATGCCGACAGCATTCCGATGGTTATTTTTACCGGTCAGGTTAATACCCTCGCGATCGGTCAGGATGCTTTCCAAGAAGTGGATATCGTCGGTATCTCTCGTCCTTGTGTCAAACACAATTTCTTGGTGAAAGATGTAAAAGACTTAGCCAAGACGATTAAGAAAGCTTTTTATATTGCTAAAACCGGCCGCCCCGGTCCTGTTTTGATCGACATTCCGAAGGATGTTTCCGCAGCGATCTGCGAATATCAATATCCGGAAAACATGGAACTTCGTTCTTACAAACCTTTGACGAAGGGCCATTTGGGCCAGATCAAAAAGGCACTGCAATTAATTCTCTCGGCTGAACGTCCTTTGATCCATATCGGCGGAGGCATCGTTTCTGCCAATGCGAGCGAACTGCTCCAGCGTTTAGCTTTTGAACTCGGCATTCCCGTCAATTCAACATTGATGGGGTTGGGTGCCATGCCATCCGACGATAAAAAGTTCCTCGGCATGGTGGGCATGCACGGAACCTACGAAGCTAACATGGCGATGCAGAACTGCGACGTTCTGATCGCAATCGGTTCCAGATTCGACGACCGCGTTGTCGGCTTGCCGTCCAACTTTGCACAGCCCGGCCGCAAGATTATTCATATTGATATCGATCCGTCCACGATTTCCAAACGCGTGAAAGTCGATATCCCGATTGTCGGCGACGTGAAAGAAGTCATCGCCGACATGCTCAATCTGCTCGAAACCACCGACAAGCGCCCCGATCCTGAAAAGCTTGCCGCGTGGCAAAACAGAATCAACGGCTGGCGTGAAAAAGACTGCCTTCACTACGAAAACAGCGATACGGTGATTAAGCCTCAGTACGTTCTTCAGAAGCTGCAGGAAATCGGCGGTGACGATATGATCGTGGCGACCGACGTCGGTCAGCATCAGATGTGGTGCGCCCAATTCCTTAAGTTCCGTAAGCCTCGCCATTGGCTGACTTCCGGCGGCTTGGGCACGATGGGTGTGGGCCTGCCTTATGCGATCGGTGCCTGCGTTGCTCATCCCGATAAACCGGTGGTCTGCGTCACAGGCGACGGTTCCATTCAGATGAATATTCAGGAATTGGCCACTGCTAAGCAGCTCGGCGTAGCGCCCAAGATCATCCTGCTCAACAATAACTATCTCGGTATGGTTCGTCAGTGGCAGGAACTTGAATATGACCGCCGCTACTCCCATTCTCACATGGAAGTGACACCGGACTTTAAAGCCCTGGCGGAAGCTTACGGTCACATCGGTATTGTGGTCGATCGTCCTGAAGACGTCGAACAAGCTCTGAAGGATGCTTTCGGCAAATACAAAGACAAACTCGTCTTCCTTGATTTCCATGTGGATCCGACCGAAAACGTTTGGCCGATGGTGAAAGCCGGACGCGGACTGACGGAAATGATCTTAGGCTCGGAGAAAATCTGATGAATCGACACGTTCTATCTATTCTTTTGGAAAACGAGCCGGGAGCACTTTCCCGCGTGGTCGGATTGTTCTCCGCTCGAGGCTACAACATTGAATCTTTGACCGTTGCACCGACCGAAGATCCGACGGTTTCCCGTATGACCATTGTCAGCCCGGGAAGCACGGAGATCATCGAACAAATTACCAAGCACCTCAACCGCTTAATCGAAGTTATTAAAGTCGTTGATTTGACGGAAGGCGAGTACGCAGAACGCGAACTCATGCTTGTCAAGGTTCGTGCTGTCGGCAAGGATCGCGAGGAAATGAAACGTTTGAACGACATTTTCCGCGGACGCATTATTGATGTGACGGATAAAACCTACACCATTGAATTAACCGGTAATTCCGACAAACTGGATGCCTTTCTCAAAGCAGTTGATAAGGAATGCATCCTTGAAATGGTTCGCACCGGTTCCTGCGGCATCGGCCGCGGAGATCGAATGCTCCACCTCTAATTTATTGTTCCAACCTTCATAACTTGAGGAAAATTAAAATGAAAGTTTATTACGACAAAGACTGCGACCTTTCTTTAATCAAAGGAAAGAAAGTCGCTATCATCGGTTACGGCTCCCAGGGCCACGCTCACGCACAGAATCTTCATGATTCCGGCGTTGACGTCGTTGTCGGTGTCCGCAAAGACGGCGCTTCCTGGAAGAAAGTCGAAGCTGCCGGTTTGAAGGTAGCCACAATCGAAGATGCGACAAAAGACGCAGATGTTGTGATGATCCTTCTTCCTGACGAAAAGATCGCCGAGGTCTACAAAAAACAAATCGAACCGAACCTGAAAGAAGGCGCTGCTTTGGCTTTTGCCCACGGCTTCAACATTCACTACGGTCAGGTCACTCCGAGAGCCGACCTTGACGTTTGGATGGTTGCCCCGAAGGCTCCCGGCCATACCGTTCGCCGCACCTATACCGAAGGTTCGGGTGTTCCTCAGCTGATCGCTGTTTACCAGGACAAATCCGGTAAAGCCCGTGAAGTCGCCATGTCTTACGCTGCTGCCAACGGCGCAGGCAAGGCCGGCATCATTGAAACCACCTTCAAAGAAGAAACCGAAACCGACTTGTTCGGCGAACAGTGCGTTCTGTGCGGCGGTATTGCCGAACTGATCAAGATGGGCTTCGAAACCCTGGTTGAAGCCGGCTACGCTCCTGAAATGGCTTACTTCGAATGCTGCCATGAAATGAAGCTGATCGTTGACCTGATCTACGAAGGCGGCTTGGCAGATATGAACTACTCCATCTCCAACAACGCTGAGTTCGGCGGCTACGTCACCGGTCCAAAGGTTGTTTCCGACCAGGCTCGCGCTGCGATGAGAAAAGCTCTGAGCGACATTCAGGACGGTTCTTACGCTAAGAACTTCCTCCTTGAAAACCAAGTCGGCGCTCCGATGCTTCGCTCCATCCGTGCTCAGACGGCCGCTCATCCGATTGAAGTCGTCGGTGCTCGCCTGCGCTCCATGATGCCGTTCATCTCTGCTCACCGTCATATCGACCGCAGCAAGAACTAATCATTTGAACTGCTAAAGAAACAAGAAGGGGCGCCGATGGGCGCCCCTTCGATTATCAGAAAAAGAAAAATTATTCGAGGTTCTGAATTTGCTCGCGCATCGATTCAATCACGAGCTTCAGATTGACGGACGTGTCCGTCATCGAAATTGAAACGGCTTTGCTGCCGAGCGTATTGGCTTCACGGTTGAGTTCCTGCATCAGGAAGTCGAGTTTCCGGCCGACGGGGCCGCCGCGATCCAGTGTTCTTCTCACTTCTTTGACGTGGGTGCACAGTCTTTCCATCTCTTCGTTGACATCAAGCTTGATGCCGTAAAGCGTGATTTCCTGACGGATGCGTTCATTGACTTCTTCTTTGGTGATCTGAGCGCCGTCTGCCAGCGTGGTGCCTAATGCTTCTTCAAGTCTTTCGGTGAGTTTGTCCTTTTGCGCCTGAAGAATTTCAGGAATCTTAGGACGAAGCGTATTGACGAGGTCTTCAATCTGTGTGCAGTATTTGAGCAGAACCTGAGCTAAAGCAGCGCCTTCACGCTGTCGGCTTTCGTTAAATGCAGCGAGGCACTGTTCAAAGCCTGTCAGCACTTGCTTTGCGAAGACTTCGGGATCGGGGACCGGAGCGGCGACGATGCCGGGATAATTCAGAATGTCGGCGACGCGCAGGGCTGTGGCGGAAGGGTCTGTCTTTAAGACCTGCGTCTGAAGAGCCATAAGCTTGTTGAGGGCTTCTTCATTTAAGGCCGTATCCGCCGATAAGCCGGAATCCACTAAATTCAAGCGGCATTCCATCTTGCCGCGGGCGATTTTGCCGGAGATGATCTCTCTGAATTTCGGTTCGAGGAAACGAATTTCTTCGGAAGCGCGGAAACTTAAGTCTAAAAAACGAGAGTTAACGCTTCTCATGTCGATGCTCAGCAAGCCCATGTCGGTCTGGACTTTGGCATTCGCGTAACCCGTCATACTCGAAATATTACTCATTCAAAACTCCTTCTCTGCCGCGCTTGATTGAACTGGATTGCACGGTCTTTCTGCCGCCGTATTTTACCTTCCTTGAAGCCGGCTCTAACTTCCACAAGGTTCGGATCGGGTGGAAATTATGGTTTACGAATCTGCCTTCATTAGAATGACAGAACATTGTTGAAGGAGATATGAATGACAGAAGAAACTTGGAGCCGTCCCAGCGGCCGCAAAGCAGACGAACTGCGCCCGATAAAGATCACACGTCACTACACAAAATACGCCGAAGGCTCCGTTTTAATTGAAGTCGGAGGCACCAAGGTCATTTGCACCGCTTCGGTTGAAGAAAAGGTCCCGGGCTGGCTCAAAGATCAGGGAAAAGGCTGGGTGACTGCGGAGTACGGAATGCTGCCGCGCGCTACCGGTACTCGCACGGACCGAGAAGCCGCCAAAGGAAAGCAAAGCGGCCGCACACAGGAAATCCAGCGTCTGATCGGAAGATCTCTGCGCGCAGTGGTGGACATGGAAGCACTCGGCGAGAGAATGATCAAAATTGACTGCGATGTGACCCAGGCAGACGGCGGTACAAGATGCGCTTCGATTACCGGTGCATATGTGGCACTCGCTGATGCCGTCAATTGGCTCATTAAAAACGGCTCCTTGGAAAAATCTCCGCTCAAAGGACAAGTCGCTGCACTTTCAGTTGGTATTTATGAAGGTGTTCCAGTTGCTGATTTCGACTACGACGAAGATCATTTAAGTGATACGGATATGAATGTCGTGATGACAGACGCAGGAAAATTTGTTGAACTGCAGGGAACCGCTGAAGGAGAACCCTTTAGTCGGGAAGACCTCGATGCTTTGCTCAAGCTGGCTGAAGACGGCCTGAAGCAGCTGTTTGCAGCTCAGAGAGCAGCTCTTGCCGAGGAGTAAAAAGACATGTCTAAGAAAATTGTTCTCGCCAGCAATAACAAAAAGAAAATGAAAGAAATGCAGGAGCTTCTTGCTCCGATGAGTGCCGAAGTGATTTCTCAAGGTTCTTTGGGAATCCCTTCTGCAGAAGAGCCTTTCGGTACCTTTGTGGAAAATGCGCTGGCAAAAGCCAGATGGGCGGCGAAACATTCCGGTCTTCCGGCCATTGCCGATGACTCGGGAATTTGCTCGGATGCCTTAAAAGGCGCGCCCGGCGTACTGAGTGCACGTTTTGCCGGCGAGCCGAGCTCAGATGCTGCAAATAACGCAAAACTGATTAAAGAACTTGAAGACAAAGACAATCGTAACGCTCATTACACCTGCGTTATTGTCGCCGTCCGTGATGAAAACGATCCCGAGCCTCTGATCGCGATTGATTTTTGGAACGGCACGATCGGATATGAACCGAAAGGCGAGGGCGGCTTCGGATACGATCCTTTCTTTATCGTGACGCCGGACGGAAAGACCGCTGCTCAGATGACGGCCGAAGAAAAGAATGCCGTCAGCCATCGCGGCAAAGCCATGAGAAAAATGCGCACTTTATTAACCGAACGTTGGAATTGGTAAATTGAAAGAACTTCCGCTTTCTTTATATATTCACTGGCCGTGGTGCCTAAAAAAATGTCCTTACTGCGACTTTAATTCTCACGGCTTGAGAGGGCCGGCGCCGGAAGCACTCTATGAGGCTGCCATCATTGAAGGGCTCAAAGAGCAGGGCGCCCGTGTCCAGAGAAGAAAGCTGAAGAGCATATTTTTCGGGGGCGGCACTCCTTCTCTGATGGCGCCGGAAACCATCGGCAGAATCATTGAAGCGGCCGACAACAATATTCCGTTCCACGAAAACATCGAAATTACGCTGGAAGCCAACCCCGGCACTTTTGAGGAACAGAAATTTAAAGACTTCAGGGAGGCCGGTGTCAACCGGCTTTCGATCGGAATTCAAAGTTTTGATGACGCTAAATTGAGGGCTTTAGGCCGGGTTCACAACTCGCAGGAAGCCAGGCGGGCTGCAGAAAGCGCCGGAAAGATCTTTGAGAACTTCAACCTGGATTTAATGTTCGGGCTTCCCGGCCAGACTATTCAGGAACTGGACGAAGAGCTGGAAACCGCGTTTTCTTTCGGATCGACGCATTTGTCCTGCTATCAGCTGACCCTGGAGCCGAACACCTATTTTGCCAAATTTCCGCCCAAAGGGATTCCTGATGACGATGTGCTTTCAGATATGTCCGATTTGGTCAGGGATAAAACCGCAGCCCGCGGTTTTGATCACTATGAAGTGTCTGCCTATGCCAAAGGAGGGTACCGCTGCAGGCATAACCTTAACTATTGGGAGTTCGGAGATTATTTTGCCGTCGGTCCCGGTGCCCACGGAAAAATAACCATTCAAGGATGTCCGGAGCGTTTTTATAACTATCGCGATCCGGCCCGATGGCTTTTATCGTTTAAAGAACATCAGACTCAAATCGCCGAGCGGAAACTCATTGATCCGGAAGATTTGCCATTTGAATTCATGCTTAATGCGCTTCGGCTGAGAGAGGGCGTGCCCTTCGATTTTTACACCGAGAGGACCGGCCTCTATTTCGATGTTATTGAGTCGATTTGGACGGAACTTCGAGAAAAAGGTCTTGTCTGCGACCATCTCAAGAGAATCAAAACGACAGAGAAGGGCTGGCTTTTCTTGAACGAGGTGCTTGAAGCTTTTCTTTGACAGGATCTCAGCGTACGACATCAAACTATGCGGCCGATTTCGGCCGCTAATTGTTTCACTCGGAAGAAATGCACCATTTCGCCGCAATGTTCTATTGCGGATCAAAAATCAATAAAAAAATCCCTAAATTGTTCCTTTTTGCACTAAAAAGGTGCATCATTACAAAAGTTTTTGCGATTGCTTACTGAGGCTCTTTGAGAATGCATGATTTCGTGCATGTCGAAAATTGGCACGAAATTTGCATAAGCTTTGTTGAACATATTTTTTGATTGCTACGTCCAAATTTACTAAGGAGATATCCATGGCTAAGACCAGCGCTGAAATCATGCAGATGCTTGTGGACAACAACGTCAAATTTGTTGATTTGCGCTTCACTGATTTCAAAGGCAAAGAACAGCACGTTTCCGTACCGGTTTCTGCTTTTGATGAAGACAAGTTTGAAGAAGGTCACGCTTTCGACGGTTCTTCCATCGCTGGATGGAAAGGCATTGAGGCCAGCGATATGCTGCTGATGCCGGATCCGGACAGCGCCCGTATGGACCCGTTCGCCGACGAAGATATTCCGACAATGATCCTGACCTGCAACGTTGTTGAGCCTTCTACCGGCAAGGGATACGATCGCGACCCCCGCAGCGTTGCCAATCGTGCTGAAGCTTACTTAAAGAGCACCGGTATCGGCGACAATGCTTACTTCGGACCTGAACCGGAATTCTTCATTTTTAACGGTGTTAGCTGGGGCACCACAATGAATCACAGCTTCTTCAAAATCGAAAGTGAAGAAGGCTATTGGAGCAACGGCAAGGATATGAACGGCGCCAACAGCGGCCATCGTCCTACTGTCAAAGGCGGTTATTTCCCAGTTCCTCCGGTTGACTCTCTCTACAATGTCCGCTCTCAGATGTGCGAACTTCTTGAAGAACAGGGCGTTCCCGTTGAAGTTCATCATCATGAAGTCGGCGGCTGCGGCCAGTGCGAAATCGGTACGCTGTTCAGCACACTGACCAAACGCGCTGACTGGACTCAGATTCTTAAATACACAGTTTGGAATGTGGCAGCAGCCTACGGCATGACTGCAACCTTTATGCCGAAACCTGTTGTCGGCGACAACGGCTCAGGTATGCACGTTCATCAGTCTATTTGGAAAGACGGCAAGAATATCTTCGCCGGCAACGGCTACGCAGGGCTTTCTGATACGGCTCTCTATTACATCGGCGGCGTCATCAAACACGCTCGTGCTTTGAACGCGATTACGAATCCGACAACGAACAGCTATCGTCGTTTAGTCCCGGGTTTTGAAGCTCCTGTGAAACTTGCTTATTCCGCCCGTAACCGTTCTGCTTCTCTGCGTATTCCATTCGTTTCCAGTGATAAGGCACGTCGCGTTGAAGTTCGCTTCCCCGATCCGATGGCCAATCCCTATTTGGCTTTCTCTGCTTTGCTGATGGCCGGTTTGGACGGTATCCAGAACAAGATTCATCCGGGCGAAGCTGCTGACAAGAACCTCTATGATCTGCCTCCGGAAGAAAACGCTAAGATCCCGACCGTATGTTCTTCTTTGGAACAGGCCTTGGAAGCTTTGGCTGCCGACCATGAATTCCTGACGGCCGGCGGAGTCTTCAGCGAAGATCTGATCACCTCTTACATTGCACTCAAGCATGAAGAAGTCGTACGTACTCAGATGGCGGTGACACCTGAAGAATACGACATGTACTATTCGAGCTAGTAGAGTAATTTGAGGCTGTCTGAGTAAAGACAGCAAAATGACCGAGCGGAGGATGTCGTGAGTTTTGATGCTAAGCGTTTAGAAAGTTTCGATCTCCTCAGGCTCGGTCTTTTTGCATGTAATAAAGAAGGCGATATTCTTTACGCCAATACCGCGGCTCAATTTCTATCCGGGCAGTCGCTCAAACTTCTAAAAGAAAGAAAACTTCAGTATTACCTGAATTCGTCGGATGAATGGCTCGCAAATTACCGTGCGCATCCCGAGCCTTCATTTTTGGTTCCGAACGAACTAGACCATTTCCTGCGTCCTCCGGCAGAACCGATTCCGGTTCTAGTCACCATTCATCCTTTCCCAGATGACGAAAATATTCTCTTGGCCGAGATTGTGCCGGCAGATAAGACCCTTCAAATGACGCGAGAACGTCATATGAATGAGTTGTCTGAAAATACTCGGCGCCTGCTGAGAAATCTCGCTCATGAAATTAAGAATCCTCTCGGAGGGATTCGAGGCGCAGCACAGCTCTTGGAAGGGGAGCTTCACGATCCGGAAAATAAAGAATTTACCGAAGTGATCATTAGTGAAGCCGACCGTCTCCAGCATCTTGTCGATAAGATCCTCGCGCCTTACCGTCAGCTTTATCATCCTGTGCCAACCAATGTTCACGAAATCCTGGAACGTGTTCGCCTTCTAGTGCAGTCGGAATTCCCGGAAGGGTTAAAGGTTGTTCGCGACTATGACATCAGTGTACCTGAAATGATGGCCGACAGAGGTCAGCTGACACAAATTTCCTTGAACTTAATGCGCAACGCCGCTGAAGCTTTATCCGAGCAAATAGCACAGGGTACGGCCTGTATCACGCTTAAAACCCGTGTTGTCCATCATGTTCAGGTCGGTCAAAGTTTTTGCCGCACGGCATTAAATATCCATGTGATCGACAACGGAGAAGGCATACCCAAAGAACTGACTGACAGTATTTTTTATCCGCTGGTCAGCGGAAAAGAACAGGGGAGCGGCCTCGGACTCTCATTGGTTCAGACTTTCGTTGAACAGCACGGCGGCAGTATCTCGGTCAGCAGTGAAGCCGGCCGTACCGATTTCAGCATCTTGTTTCCCTTATCGTTATGAAAAATGTTTGGATCGTGGACGATGATCGTTCCATCAGATGGGTATTAGAAAAAGCACTTCAAAAGGCAGATATTCCCTGCAAAACTTTTAGTGAAGCCGAGTCTGTGCTGCAGGCGATCAAGAAAGAACAGCCCGCCCTGATTTTGAGTGACATTCATATGCCGGGCAAAAGCGGCTTGGAAATGCTCGCCGAAATTAAGAAGTCCTACCCAAAACTTCCGATCATCATCATGACGGCCTATTCGGATCTGGACAGTGCCGTGGCAAGTTTCCAAGGCGGTGCGTTCGAATATCTTCCCAAACCTTTCGACATCGATAAAGCGATTGAACTCGTACGGCGTGCAACGGAAGAGAGTGAGGAAGAAGAACAGACTCCTGCTGAAGAGACTGCTTCCGAAATCATCGGTAAGGCGCCGGCCATGCAGGAAGTCTTCCGCGCTATCGGACGTTTGTCTCAAAGCAAGGCAACCGTCCTTTTGACCGGAGAATCCGGCGCCGGCAAGGAAGTTGTAGCCCGAGCGCTTCATAAACACAGCCCGCGCTCCAATGCCCCGTTTGTCGCGATCAATATGGCGGCAATTCCGAAAGACTTAATGGAAACCGAACTCTTCGGTCATGAGAAGGGGGCGTTTACCGGCGCCAGTGCGATTCGTCACGGACGCTTCGAACAAGCCGAAGGCGGCACGCTGTTTCTGGACGAAATCGGTGATATGCCTGCTGAACTCCAGACCAGGCTCCTGAGAGTATTGTCCGATGGTTATTACTATCGCGTCGGCGGACATCAGTCTCTAAAAGCCAACGTCAGAATCATTGCGGCAACGCACCAAAATCTCGAGGCGATGGTTCGGGAAAATCGGTTCCGCGAGGACTTGTATCACAGACTCAATGTCATTCGTCTGCGTTTGCCGCCCTTAAGGGAAAGACCCGAAGACATTCCGCTTTTGGTCAATCATTTTCTTCAGAAGTCAGCGGAGAATCTTGGTGTCGAACCCAAGCTCATGTCCGAAGAGGCGATGGAGTTTTTGAAGCGTTTCCCGTTTCCCGGCAATGTTCGTCAATTAGAAAATCTCTGCAATTGGCTTGTCGTGATGGCACCTTCCCAGCATATCCGAGTGACGGATCTTCCTGAGGAAGTTCGCAACGGTGAAGCGGAAAAAGTTCATAAAAACGGCGAGGTTTCGGGCAGCACACCTGCAGGCGGAAGCTGGGAGGAACTGCTCAAAGGAGAGGTCAAAGAGATGCTGAAAAATCAGTCTCCAGATCTTATGAAGCAGCTTGCCGATACCTTCGAAAGCATTGTGATCGGAACCGCACTTGAATATACGCACGGAAGGCGTGTCGACGCTGCAACAAGACTTGGCATCGGCCGAAATACAATTACACGCAAAATCGCCGAGCTCAAACTTGAAAGCGAAGACTGACGAGCTTGATAATATTTGCTTCTATGAAGATTGCTGATATTGAACAACAACTTATCCAAGCCGGCTGTAAAAGCGTTCACATCGAACGCTTTTGGCGCAATTGGTATTCCGGCAAACCTCTGAACCGCAGTAAGGTGCGCTTGCCTGCTGCTGCCGAGGCGATATTGCCTCAAATGGAGGAATACTTAGCCAATCAATTAACTGCTCAGGAAAAGGCAGAATCCGAGACCGGAACGCGCTGGGTTCTTAAAGCTTACGACGGTCAGCTGATCGAATGTGTTCTTCTTCCGCGAGAGGGCGTTTGTGTTTCTACGCAAGTCGGATGCGCAGTCGGGTGTGTCTTTTGTATGACCGGCAAAAGCGGTCTCATACGTCAGTTAACTGACTTGGAGGTTGCCGGTCAAGTTCAATACGCCATGAGGAATGCGCCTGTTAAGAAGGTAGTTTTGATGGGTATGGGCGAGCCTTCTCATAATCTTCGTTCCGTTTTTTCTGCGGTTGAACATATCGTTCGGTATTCCGGCATCGGATATAAAGAAGTTGTTATCTCTACCGTCGGCGATAAAAGACTCTTCAAAGCCTTAATGGAATCCCAAATCAAACCGGCTCTGGCAATTTCTCTGCACAGCGCAATGGATGAGAAGCGCAGAAGTCTGTTGCCCCGAGCTGCGGAGCTGACTGTCAAGGAAATATTAGAGTTCGGCGCAAAGTACGCAGAGGTTGGGAAATATCCGATCCAATATCAGTGGACTTTGATTAACGGCGTCAACGACGGAGTTGATGAAATTGAAGCGCTCGCTCCGCTGTGGTCGCGGCAGGCCATCCTCAACATGATTCCCGTCAACGCTGTTGAAGGCAGTCCCTATAAGCGCCCGTCGGCAGAGCAGATCGAAAGAATTAAGGAAGCATGCCGGGCTAACGGAATACTGCTTAAATTCCGTGATTCTGCAGCTCAAGATGTTGACGGAGGGTGCGGTCAGCTTCGCGCCAGAGCGCTAAAAAGGAAGCCGGCGATACAGCCGGCTCAGGAATTAAAGATCGAGCGTTAGTGTCACGGGTGCGTGATCACTCGGGCGCTCATTTCCTCTAACTTTCTTGTGGATTTCAACGCCAAGGTTCTTGCTGACAAGAGCCTTGGAAATCAAAATGTGATCGATGCGAAGGCCGCGATTCCTTCTGAAAGCCATCATTCGATAGTCCCACCAGGAATAGGATTTTTCCGGCTGTTCAAAAGCGCGGAAGGAATCCGTTAATCCGAGATCGATAAGACGCTGAAAAGCTTCTCTGGCCTTTGGTGTGCAAAGCACGGATTCAGCCCAGGATTCCGGATCCCAAACATCTCTGTCTTCCGGAGCGATATTAAAGTCGCCGAGCAAAACGAGGTTGGGGTATTGCTCTAACTGGCTCGGGAGCCATTTGGCTAAGGCTTCCAGCCAAGAAAGTTTATAAGGGAACTTTTCGCTCTCAACCGTTTCCCCGTTCGGGAAGTATCCGTTGATGACGCGGAGCCTTTCGCTGCCGACCCGCACCGTTGTGCCTAAGAGACGGCTCTGCGGATCTTCAAAACCGGGGATGTTGCGAACTTCCTCGTCCGGAAGAAAAGTCAGCGGATCACGAAGGATCGTGGCTACGCCGTTGTAGGTTTTCTGGCCGAATGCATCCAGCGTGTATCCGATTTCTTTGAAGGTGCTAGCGTCGATGTCTGCCTCCTGCATCTTGAGTTCCTGAAGACAGAGAATGCTGTTTTCAGTCTCTTTCAGGAAGTCTAAAACTTGCGGCTGACGAACCTTCAGGGAATTGACGTTCCAAGTAGTAATCGTGATGCTCATTTGGACTCCACAAGTCCGTATTGGCGGAGGAGGGCGTCGACCGAAGGTTTACGGCCGCGGAATGCAACGAAGCTTTCCATTGCAGGACGGCTGCCGCCGCGGGAGAGAACTTCGTCCAGCCATTTGTTTCCGACCACAGGATTGAAAATGCCTTTTTCCTGGAACAGCGAGAAGGCGTCTGCAGACAGCACTTCAGCCCACTTGTAGCTGTAGTAGCCTGCCGCATAGCCGCCTGCAAAGATGTGCGAGAAGGAGTTGGCAAAACGGTTGTATTCAGGCGGGAATGCGACAGCGACTTCTTTTCTGACTTCGTTCAAGATCTTGTTAACCGTGTCCTTTTCCGGATGGGTGTCCATATGAAGGAGCATGTCGAAGAGGGCAAATTCGATTTGACGAACGTTTGCCATTCCGGCGCCGTAGTTCTTGGCAGCCACCAGTTTGTCGAAGAGTTCGCGCGGCATAGTCTTGCCGGTTTTGACATGGTGCGTTATGGTCTGCATCACATCCCAATTCAAAACGAAGTTCTCCATGAATTGGCTCGGCATTTCAACCGCATCCCACTCCACACCGCTGATGCCGGAAACGGCCAATTCTGTCTGGCGAGTCAGCATATGATGAAGTCCGTGGCCGAATTCGTGGAAAATCGTTTCGACGTCTCTTAACGTCAGAAGGGAAGGATTGTCTCCGACCGGTGCGGCAAAGTTGCAGACGAGGTAGGCAATCGGTTTTTGAATTTTTCCGTTGACCTCTCGGCGGGAGATCTGATCGTTCATCCATGCGCCGCCTCTCTTTCCGCTGCGGGCATAAAGATCCATGTAGAATCCGGCGATTTCTTTGCCTTCCTTGTCTTCAATGACAAAGAATTTGACGTCATCGTTCCAGACGGGCGCTTTTTTTTCTTTGATTTTGATCGAGAACATCTTCTCGACGAGTCCGAACATTCCTTTAAGAACAGCGGGTTCCGTGAAGTATTGCTTTACTTCATTTTCAGAGTAAGAGAACTTTGCTTCACGGAGTTTTTCACTGATGAAGGAAAGATCCCAAGTTTGGACGTCCTTGATGCCGAGTTGGTTCCTGCCGTAATCAATGAGCTCTTCCATTTCTTTTTCTGCTGCCGGTTTGGCTTTGGCAGCTAGCTCGCGTAGGAAAGAAACGACCTGTTCGGGAGACTCGGCCATTTTCCGAACCAAGGAAACTTCAGCGAAGTTTTTATAGCCCAAGAGGTGAGCATCTTCAACACGAAGTTCAAGCAGACGGTTGATGATCGGAAGATTGTCCTTGCCTGCCGGAGAGAAATCAGATGCACGGGTAACGTATGCGTGATACATCTTCTCGCGAAGATCTCTGTTTTCTGCGTACTGCATGATGGGCAGATAATTCGGCATATGCAGGGTGATTTTGTAGCCTTTGGCGCCTTCGGCAGCTGCCTGCTGAGCAAAAAGATGTAGTTCAGCTTCCGGCACCCCCTTGAGTTCATCGGTGTCTTCCGGAAGATACAGCGCAAATTCATTGGTGCAGTCAAGAAGATTTTCCGAGAACTTCTGAGAAAGTTCGGCCTCTTCTCGATTGATATCGGCCATCTTCTCCTTGCCCGGTTCATCCAGCTCAGCGCCGGCGAGAACAAAGCCTTCTAATTCTTTATTAATGATCCGCTGACGAGTTGCAGAGAATTTTTCGAAAGCTTTCTTGGCCTTCAAAGCTTTGTACTTCGCATAGAGTTCCTCATCCATGCCGAGTTCGCTGAATACTTCGGAAATCGGAGGAAGAAGTTCATTAATCGTTACTCTTAACTCAAGCGTGTCGGCAACACTGTTTAAATGCTCGACAACCGACCAAACATAGGAAAGGTTTTCGGAAGCATCTTCTATCGGTGTTACCAAAGTGTCCCAAGTCGGTTCTCTGTCCGAAGATTTAACCGCTTTTACTGTGTCTTTCAAGCGTTGAATCAATGTAAGGACAGCAGGCTTGAAGCTGTTCGGATCAAGTTTCGGAAAGTTGATCAGCTGAGATTTATCGTCGATGATGCTCAGAATGTTAATTAAATCAGACATGTATTGATTCCTACTGAGATATTTTTTGCAGACGCCTTTCATAGGCTTCTACCGTATTGGAAAGAAGCATTGCGATGGTCATGGGGCCGACACCACCGGGGACCGGTGAGATATACCCGGCGACTTTTGCAACTTCCTCGGTGTCGACGTCTCCGCAGAGTTTGCCCTCGGCATTGCGGTTCATTCCCACATCAATCACTGCGGCGCCGGGCTTGACCATATCGGCCGTGACGACTTTTTCTTTACCGACCGCAGCGACAATGACATCGGCCTGAAGAGCGAGCTCTTTCAAATTCTTGGTTTTGCTGTGGGCGACCGTGACAGTGGCATTTTTCTCCAGCAGCATGATCGCCATCGGTTTCCCGACAATATTGCTTCTTCCGATGACTAAAGCATGGGCGCCAGTCAGGGGATAATCCACAGACTCCAGCATTTTGATGACGCCGTAGGGCGTGCAGCTGCGGAAACCGCCGATGCCGGTAACAACTGAACCGACGTTGGCAACGTGGAAACCGTCGACGTCTTTATCCGCACGAATCGTCTCAATGACCTTTTGCTCGTTGATATGACGAGGCAAGGGCAGCTGGACTAAGATCCCGTCCACAGAATCGTCGGCATTGAGTTGCTCTAAAAGTGCTAACAATTCTGCTTCTGAAGTTTCAGCCGGCAGCTTTTCCAATTTAGAGGTAATGCCGACATCAGAGCATGCTTTGATCTTGTTGCGGACGTAGACCTGGCTCGCCGGGTTGTCACCGACGAGAATAACGGTCAGGCCGGGTGCTCTCGAGCTTAATTTGAATTGTTCTACCTTTTCTTTCAAACTGGTTCGAACAGACTGCGCCAGTGCTTTTCCATCAATTATTTTTGCGCTCATTGTTGTTAAAAGATAGTAACTAAGACCGAACCATTGTAAGGATATTCAGCTTGGCTAAACTTTTTAGTCACAAGAACGAGTAACAAAGATCGTCGAAAGAATAGGCGCACAAAAAAGAAAAGGAAGGCAGTGGGCCTTCCTTAGCGACGCTGTCTAAAAGACTATCTCATAGAACCGGAGTCTTTGACAGGAGGTCTGTTCGCATTCATTACGACGCGCATCAGGTCTGCGACGGTGCCGGAATTGGTCTTATCCATAATGGAAGCGCGATGAGCTTCAACGGTCTTAATGGAAATGCCCAAGTCTGCCGCGATTTGTTTATTCAGGCGTCCGCTCACAATTCTTTCGAGAACGTGCTGCTCTCTCGGAGTCAGTTTGCTCAGAAGAGCGTCGTTCAAGGAGCGCTGTTCAGCCTTGGCCTTGCGCTGACGGGCTTCCTGCAGCATTCTTTCGATTAAAGAGCGCAGAGCTGCCTGGTCGAAGGGTTTTTCGATGAAGTCGACCGCACCTTTCTTCAAGGTGGAGACTGCCATCGAAACGTCGCCGTGACCGGAGATAAAGATAATAGGAATGTCGCACTTACGGGCGATAAGGTGTTCCTGGACTTCCAAACCGCTCATGCCCGGCATTCTGACGTCAAGGACGAGAACGGCGATAGCGTTCGGATCGAATTTGGCGAGGAACATTTCACCGCTTTCGAAAAGTTCAACACGGTAGCTGGAAGCTTCGAGAAGCCACTTGAGAGAATCACGTACGGCTTCGTCGTCTTCAACGATATACACAACACCTGCGGTATCCGAAGATTCTTGAGTGTAGGGTTTCGAGGTCATCTGAATCATCATGTGCCTTTCTAATTAATTTCTTTTTACAAGCAATCCGTTATCTTAATCTAAAGGATGATAAGAATCGCTAACTGAGATACTTTGTATCACGTGAAGATATTATATATCTTAATCACACCCCTGGGTAGTACAGAAGTTGTATCTCCTTAATTAGATACACAATTAATTTTGTTTCTTGTTCTCGGAATCCTTGGTGAAGCAAATCTTCAAGTCGAAGAAGAAGACGGTGCCTCCGCCCTCATTATCCCTTACGCGGAGTCTGGAATTATGCGATTCTGCAATCGTCTGACAAGTACTCAGACCCAAGCCGAGACCGTTCTTCTTGGTAGAAAAGAAGGGTGTGAACAGACTAGCCTTCATGGTATCGCTGATACCGGGGCCGTGGTCGCCGACAGACAGTTCGACGTCCTTTGCACCGACTTTCGCGCTGACCGTAATCGTTTTGTCTTTGCTACCATGCTCAAGAATAGCTTCTGCTGCGTTGCGAATCAGGTTCATCAGGATCTGCATGATCTGAACCGGGTCGCAGATCACATCAGGCACCACGGCCGGCAGTTCGTAGACGACGTGGACACCGGCATATTTCTTCTCGATCAAACGTCCGAGTTCCATCGTGTCAGAGAAGACGCTGTTCAGGGATACGCATTCCAATGTAGTCGGGCGACGTTTGGCAAATGCTCTGATGTTCTTAATAATTTTGTCGATACGTGCGGCCTGATTAGCAATTTTTCGGTAGATTTCAAGTACCTGAGTTTTGTTCACTTCAGGTGCTCGGTCAATCACTTCTAAGGCCGTATTGGCGTAAGCCGTAATCGCGGTGAGCGGCTGATTAATTTCGTGCGTGATCGTAGAGGCCATCTCGCCGAGCGTAATCAAGCGGGAAGAGTTTTCCATCTTGCTGGTCTGCTCTTCAAATTCCTGCTCATTGATTTTTCTCTTAGTGATGTCCAGAGCAGACTGAAGCGTGACGTGAGAGCCGCCCGGAAGTGTCACTCTGGCTTCCGCTACTGAGAACCAGCGGCCAAGGGAGTCGACCCAAACCTCTCCCTGACGATTGCCTTGAGGATCGAACGGTTCTTTAAATGCCTTGGAAATCTCTAAGTGGCCGTCAGCGGTGTTTCCGAGCTGTTCCGTGTAGTGGTTGTTGTGAATACCCAGCATGCTTCCGGTTGGTTTCTGCATCACAGCGGAAATACAAGACAAGACAGAGTTCAGAAGTCTTTCGTACGAAGCGATGGAGTCGTTCGTGAGGTTCATGGACTGAGCCTCGACGGTGTTGTCCTGGATCATATAAATCCAGCCGATGTGCTCGTTGTATGCCGAGTAGAAGGGCATCGCCAGCATCAGTGCTTCTAGCGTTTCGTCATTCCTACAGCGGATTGTCAGGTCAAAGCGATAAGGTTTACCGGGCTCTTCGTGGGGACGATCTTTTAGCAGCTGAGAAGGAAGTTCGGAGCCGTCTCCCCAGAAAGGATAAGGCGGCGTCTTGCCGAGGAGTTCCTCTTCGGAGTATCCCGTAATTTCTTCGGTTTGGCCGTTGGTGTAGACAATTTTGTTGTCCAAGTCAGTGATGACCAAAGCCAGGTTCATGGAATCTTCGATCGAGCGGCGGAGCTCCAGTTCCTTTAGAGCGCGTTCCAGATCGGATTGATTCCGGCGCATTTCGCGGTTGAGGAAAAAGAGCGAGAGGAGCAGGAACAACATCAGAGCCCCCAGCCAGTAGATCAGCGGGCTGGCAAAGATCATCGGGCTTTCGAGTACGTTGCAGCCGTATAACTGAATGGAAGGCGGCAGCGGATCGGCTGCGCGTACGTAACTCGGGATGGTGTAGTCATCCGGCGGGTTGTAGGCAGCTCGGCCGGCAATTTCCTTTGTTCCGTGGAGGAAGGAGAACTCATAGTCGGAAAGAAGCGACTGTGGAGTGGAAACCTCCAAAAGTTTGTTCAGTGACAGTCTGGCGAGCAGGGCATATGTTTTCTCACCGATTGCAAACGGATAAATGATGACGACCGAGGGCGAAGAGATGTCGCCGGGCGTGAACCAGAAAGAAGAATAGGAGACTCGATTGGATAGAAATGCGTCGCCAATTGCATCGCGCACTACTTGAGGGTAGTCAAGATAATTGTATTGACGAAGGTCACTGCGTCCCAGCCGGGGATTGACAACTGATTCGAGGCCTTTGCCACTGGGTTCAATCACACGGAGAAGAATCACCTCCGGGCTACCTGAGATAATTTCCCTTCCGTATTTATTGACAACGGCAGAATTAATGCCGTCTAGTTCCATTTTTTCAATCATGCGGGCCATATTGGCGGAGATGCCGCGCATTCTCATTTCGATATTGTCGGCGACCTTTGCCGTGCTTTTCATCAGATTGGTTCTGAGAATAGTTTCGTTATTAGCGCGGACGTTGAAATAGAAAGCCGAGAAGATGACGACAATGAGGACGGCGATCGCCCAGATGAACGGAGTGGTTCCGCTTGGAAGATTGGAATGACTTTTTATGCCCGCAAAAGCCGACGAGAACCGGTCTAACAAGTCGTTGCTTTGCGAAATGTGCTTCTTATAAGTCATGGCAATCTTTCTATAAATTCGTATTCGAGGCCTTCTTTAGCGAAGCGCCTTTAGATTTGTTCATTAAAAGATACAAATCGGTAATTCTTAATTATGCCACTCCTTGATGAAAGGCTAAGCGCAAAGTGGCTGCGACAAAGTCTAATTAGCTTCAGCTTTACACTTCGGATAACTTCTGTTTGTTCTCCGATAAGTTAAAGTTGGATTCAGCAAAATTGCAGATCATTGAGAAATCGTTTTCGTATCATCCAAGCCGGTGCTCTCTAATCCGAGCGTTTGAAGGACTCTCAAGAGATCTACTGAAGTTTTTGCATTTAGCTTGCGGCATGCAACTCCTCTATGTGTTTGAGCAGTGCGCTCACTAATCCCAAGCTTGTCAGCAATGACTTTATTCATTAGGCCCTGGGCAGCCAACATCACTACTTCTTTTTCTCTTTGCGTAAGGAGTGCGTATTTCTGTTCCAAAGACTCTATCTTGGCTTCCTCATTTCTCCGTTTGATATCCTTCTCGACGGCAGAATGGAGGGCGGCAATTAAAACTTCATCGTCAACAGGTTTTTGCAACAGGTCTAAAGCCCCGCGCTTCAGAGCATGAATGGCCATGGCGACATCCGCGTGTCCCGAAAGGAAGACGATGGGGATATCGATAGAAATGTTTATTAGATACTGTTGAAGTTCCAGACCCGACATTTTTGGCATGCGGATATCAAGAAGGATGCATCCGGCTTGCTCAAAATCATCATTATCTAAAAACTCTTCCGCATCACGATATGCTTTGACAATCCAGCCATCCTCTTCTTCCAATAGAAAAACGAGTGACTCTCTCATAACATCGTTGTCGTCGATGATCCGGACTACGGGCAGTTCAGAAATTGTCATGATAGGTTGTTCATTAAAGGGAATATAAGTTGGAAAGTAACTCCCCCATTGGGGTTGGCAAATGTATTAAGTCTGCCGCCATGTTCCTCAACAATGTGTGTCACGATTGTGAGGCCTAGGCCCATGCCGTTTTCTTTAGTCGTAAATAGAGGTTGAAAAAAGTTTTGGACTTCTTCCTGCGAATATAGGCGTCCGTTATCCTTTACCGATATTACGGCGTTTCCTTCAGATTGGCTTGTGGAAACGATAATCTCAGGGTTAGGCAGTCCCGCTAAAGCCTCGGAAGAATTCTTAAGAAGGTTAATGAGCGCTAATTCAACCTCTAGAACATTAATCTCGGCGGAAAGTTCTTTCTGAATGGGCTTAAAGAGTACTTTTCCTGAATAAGCATAAGAATTGCGGAACGTTCTAACCGTATCTGCCACTACACGATTCACATCTAAGATTTCTCGTTCGATAGAGACGTTTTTGGCATATTTACGCACATGTTCCACGATACTTGCTGCTCGGTCAGATTGCGAAACAATGACAGCTAACGTCGAGCAAAGAACCTTGTTGTCTACAGTGTTTTTATCCGCACGCTTGATGAGCCCACGGGAATAATTACGGATGGCGCCGAGGGGCTGTTTTAGTTCATGTGCAAGTAAAGAAGAAAGCTGATTGAGGCTCTGGAACTTTTCCATGGCCTGAATTCTTTCTTTTGCCGCCGTGATTTCTTTAGAAAAACGGATCTTCTCTTCCATCAGCGTTTCTATACTTCTCGTTTTTCTTCTTACTTGCACACTAACAATGACACTATGGACAGCGATCAGAAGGACGGTCAGCAAGATTCCTAACGCCCAATAGCGGTTTGCGTAAATGAATTCTTTTATTCGCAAGGGATCCGTCTTTTCATAGGGCCCGTATCTTAAGTCGATCAATACGTTTCTGATTGAATCAAAATTGGAAGGCGGGAATCCCCACTGCAGCGAGTCAGCCATTACAGTAGTGAGGGCTGCTGCAGTAGCTTTGTGAACCATATTCATGTCATCCTGACTTACAGATGCCAAAACCCAACCGGGGTATAGCGATGTGGTCCTTTTGCAATTTAAGCCGTCACCAAATTTTTCGTCGATCACTCTAAGTTTGGACACGATATTTTTTCGGAATTCTTTTTCGTCTTCGAGTGCACATGCGGGCAGGAGGGCCGCAGCATCAGGGTGCTTCTCGATCGCATCAAGAAGCTCATTGGTTCCTCCGTTGATCTCATGAACCTTGGAAAAAAATTTATTCTCATTAACTTCTTTCGAAAGCAAGTAATTTCTGAAAACAATATTGCTTTCATTTGCCGCTGAAGCCAAATAAAGATCTTTTCCTCTTAAGGAAGAGAGCCTTGGGGGTATATTTTGGTTTCCCGTTACCAGTGTGCCCGCCAGCATATGGTCAGCATCAATTGCATCTTTACGTATAAGGCCCACTAAAGGCTTGATATTTTTTTCGTGTTCGATCGTTGAGAAAAAAGGTGAATTGACAAGGATAAGATCAACAGATTTGCCCTTTATGGCTTTTTCTAATCCATTCCAGTCGTAGTAAGCGAGACTGACAACCCGAGGCTGAAATTCTTTTCTGAGTTTATCGAGAAGAATAGCTTGGGCAGCTGTCGTTTCATCTAAATGTTCGGTCTTGAGCACGCCGATTTTTATGGGGGGCTCCGATATCCAAAGGGTTGCTTCTGCCCTGTTAAAGGACATCAGAAGAAATGAAAGCAACAGCAGGAGCCTTCTCATAAACTACAACAGATCACGCTTGGAAAAGAAAACGAACCCCACCAGGAGGAAAACAGTTCCAAGCCCAAATAGGTAAAGGAAAGTATACGAAAGAAAAGTCGAAGTTCCAAACAAGTCTAGGATGAAATAAGAGGCGGGTCCTATGACGGACAAAACGGGGTCAAAAAGACAGATCGCTGCAATCTTAAACAACTGAACAGGATTTAAAAGCACTAATGTGTAGATCGTTTCCTCAGGCACAAGTGCCTTAATGAGTAGCCCGAGAAGGGCAACATCAAGCAGTGCAACAAGCAGAAGCCAGATGAAGAGAGAAACTCCCAAACCCACTTCCTGAGTTCTAACAAGTGAAGAGATAAAAAAACTCAGAGAGACATAGAAAAAGGTTGAGGCAAGCAGTAATCCGGAATACAACAAGATGATGTTAATAGGGATAGAACCTCCTAAAACCGAACAAAATACAGCGGAGAGGACCATTGCGGTAAGCAATGGAGAACAGAGAATGACGATTCTGGAGAGGAACTTCGAAAAATAATATTCGCCCAGAGAAATAGGAAAGGAAAGTTCATATTCAAAGATGTTGCTTTCCTTTTCCTTGACCAAAGTACGAACGGTGCTGACAAGAACAAAAATCGGCAGGACTAAGTTGCAGCCTTGAATGAAAATTAAAAGCGGCCGAGTAAGTCCTGTGAAACCAGCCACGCGGCTATCTGAAATGCCGGTTGCAAAGATCCCTCCCATCGAGGCGATGACTAAAACTGCGTAAACCCAAAACCACCTGGAGCGAAAGGTGGCATTAAAGTCCAGCTTCAAAATGGTTGCGAAACTGTTCATAGAAGACCCTGAAAATTTGAATCAATAATCAATGTTTATGCATTTTCATTGCAGCTTTTTGCTTGCTTACATCCTCAATTTCTGACAGAGCTTCTTGGAAAGTCAGGACCTTTTTACCGGCCGCAGGTTTTGTCCCTTTGGGGAGTACAGCAATTCCGTAGGCCATCGGCGTAACATAGCCGGATACGAGTTCGTTATCCTTGATGTTTAGCCAGGTGCCGTTCCTTGGATCCGTCGCATAAATTAAAGCTTTGTCTTTCCATTCTTTCGCTTCCTTCCCTTGCAGCCACATTAATGCGCAGCCCAAGTCGTCGAAGAAAAAATGTTTTCCGTCAGTCGGATTAACGACCTGTGCGGAAAATTTTTTATCGCTCACGAGCATTTTGCATCGATCGCAGGTCTGAACATCCCATTTAGGTGCTTCTGCGCTGAGAGTAATTTCTTTACCGCAGGAGCAAAGAAGGAGAGAAGAGATAAATAAACTAAGAAATAGGGGAGATTTTTTCATCTTTGACAATCCTTCCTAAGTCGAGCCAGAGAGCTCTGTTAAGCACGGTGTTAAGTTCGTCGATACGATGAGAGATAAAAACCATCGTAGTGTCAGAAAATTCCGGACTGCGAATAATATTGGAAAAGGCTTCTCGTCCCTCCGGATCGAGATTGGCAGTGGGTTCATCAAACAGCATTATTGGAGCTTTTCTTGCAAAAGCGATACTGGCCAGTACTTTTTGCTTCATTCCGCCTGACAACTTAGAAAAAGGTTTCCTTGCCTGACTTTGAATATCCAGGGAAAAAAGATCTCCGTATTCATAAATCTTTTTCTTCTCACATTGACAGCAGGAGGCCGCAAATTCGATAAGAGAACCTACAGTCGAGGGTAAAGGGGGCGGAATTTGAGGAATGAAGGCAACCCGGCTGAGGAATTCTTTGCGATTCTTGATAGCAGATAGATTACCAATAAGAACTTCGCCTTTATCCGGTCGATAAAGGCCAAGGATACAGCGAAGAAGAGTTGTTTTGCCTGCGCCGTTTTGTCCGAGAATGATTACTCTTTCTTTCGGTGCGATCTGACAGTCAATACTGTCTAAGACAACTTGTGCTCCGAATCGTTTTTCAACATTTTTTATATTCAGCATATCGTTCCTAGACTAATTTCTTTAGCCGATGGCTGTAGGAAAAAACTTGCCTGTCGCAAACATCCATACATTTTCCGCACATGGTGCAGTCGGTGGATGTAATAAAGACTGTTGGCTGAGCGTCTTTTGCAAAAACAACTTTTAAAGCTTCAGGAACATGGCATTCGGGGGTGCATGCTCCGCATTTGTCGCATTTTGTGATGTCGGCTTGGATTCGGATTAAAGAGACTTTTCCAAGGAGTCCGAAAGTTGCTCCTGAAGGGCATACGGACCTGCACCAAACTCGTTGGTAAAAGAAGACCTCGATGATCAGCATGAAAAGCACGATGATCCCGGTCTCCAAGAGGCCGTAAATCAGAATTCTTGAGGTTATGCCGACAAGATTGATATATTGATAAACAAGATAACCGGAGAAATAACTTGAAGCCAAAAAACACAAGGCAATAAAGAATTTCCAACTTGTTGTGATCTTTTTTCTTTTTTTGATAAGACCAGCATGGACTAATTTCTTGTGCAGAATTTCTCCCCATTCAGAAAGAAGACCGTAAGGACACGCCCAGCTGCAAAAAGATCTTCCTCCAAGAATGAAATAGACTATAGCAACGAAGATAAATCCCATGAAAAGGTTGGTAGCTATCTTGCCGTGCGCAGCAATGACCTCCAGTCCGGAGAAGAGATCAACCATGTGAAATCCCATCAGACGGCTGGCAATCATAGAACCTTCTAAAACCTGAACATCCTGCTTGTAAGACAAAATAAAGGCTAAAGCGAGAAGGATGCAGAATGTCCAGCGGAAGGGACGGATCTTTAATGCTTTAGAACCATCCTTATTTACTCTTATGAATAAGTTGTGATCACCCCTGAGAGTTTTCATATTAGCTCCTAGGTTTGAACTGAGAAATTTCTTTAGCAAGCTGTTCTAGTTCTTCGTTGGGGGTTCGGGTGAGCAAATCCTCCATCATGGTGTTTTGAACTTTATTTTCTTTATATTCTTGAAGCTTTTTTATATTGTATTCGTAGGATTTGCCGGCAATAGAGGGGCCGACGGGACCGTTTCCGTCTTTACCGTGGCAAGCGGAGCATTTAACAATATAAAGATGGGACAAATTCTCCTGAGGGACAACGAAGTTTAATTTCTTTGATTTATCCGGATCGGCAGAAGCCGTTTTTGGCAACTCCTTATCTTTTAGTAAAGCTTGGGACTTGGCAGCATTGGAAACTATCGGCTGCGCTTGAACTTTAGCGGCAGTATTTTTTTGAACGGTACTTGCCGGCTGATCTGGCTGCAGCTTAACTCGTGCAGTCTTGACTTCAGCAACTTGTGTTCCATCGTAAATCATCCAACCCACGATGCACAATGCTGCAACGGTACCGATGGTAGCTATTAAAGTACGACTTTTCATGATTTACTCTCGAACATAGTTGGATTTAAATTGATCATCCGATTTCTTCGGATCTGAAGCGGAGTGGTGATATTCGTAGTTAAAACGGGCAATATCCTTCGCAATAAAAGCTTTTTCCTTATCTGTCATTCGTTCGACAAGTGTGGTCATGAGGACGTTGGCGTTTGGGTCCTGGTTATATTTCACCATCATGTCCAAAACCTCTTTCTCGTTTTTATCGATAAGAGAAGGGCCGATGACGCCGTTCGCATAGTCGTCGTGGCAGGCAGAACAGGCAACAATGAACTCTTTACTCAAGCGCTGAGAGAGCAGGCGGGCTTGGATGTGCCCGTAAGGAGTGTTTCTCACGGCTACATTCACCTGAACGTTCTTAACCTCGGGTGTTATTTCCGCTCCCTCCGGGGCATATTTGATAATCGACTCTCCGCGGACATCAAAGGTTCTAAATTTATCCTCTTTAGACACATCTGTTGTTTTTGTCCCGGCCGTAACCGTAATTTTTCCCGGTCTTGAAGGAAGCGAAGTCTCAGCTTTTTGAGATTTATCCTGACTTTTATCTTCGCATCCGACTAATGAAACCAGAACGGCGGCGGCAATGAAACAAAGTATCTTTTTCATTTTTTTGCTCCCCTCTTGTTGTAATAATCTTCATAAGTTACGGCCGGAGCAATTTTGATAATGGAAGCAGGGCAGACTTCCGTACAAGCCCCGCAGCCGACGCAAGATTTGCCGATTACCGGTTCCTTTCCGATGAGTTTAATGGCGCCGTCTCGCGGTTCAACTCTGCAGACTTCCAGGCAAAGCTCGCAGTCTTTTCCGACTTGGGCCGATAATTTTTCATTGAGCTCTTTTTCTAATTCAGTCCTATCTCCATGGGCTTTGATACGGTCAACGTTTTCTTTACTAACTTTGGTGTTTTTGTAATTTAGGCAGTTTTTAGGTTCCGTGATATAAGCGACACCCATGTGAACTTGATCAATTTTCTGAACTTCGTCATCTAAGGCGCCGGACGGGCAGCAAAGGATGCAAGGAAACAGATCGCATAAATAACAACCTCTTTTGACCGGATCAATATAAGGCGTAGCGGTATTTATGCCTCCGGATAAATCGAGAAGGCTTATCGAGCTAAAGGGGCAGACTTGAATGCACTGTCCGCACTTAATGCAAGAGGCAAGGAAATCGGATTCTTCCAATGCGCCGGGCGGCCGAAGTAATGTCTTACTTTCACTTTTCCTGGCTAGGAAAGATATTCCGACGCCAAAAGCTCCGGCAGTTCCAGCGATACAAAGGCCCTGAATTACGGTTCGTCTGTCGATCTTCATGGTGTCTGTCCTCCCGGCAAAAGGACTCTTGGTTCATTGTCTTTGGCGACTAACTCGGGCTCGGAGAAAGGCATAATCTTCCACAGCATATTTAAAAGTTCCAATACGGGGGAGGCGTAGAAAATTTTCACGGGAGGTTTGTGCTGCCAAAGGCGGTCGGCGAACATTCTCTGCTCGAAAGGAATGTCTCCGATGCCGTCCTTATCACGGTCAAAACCTTGATAGTTGTCCCAGTAGTTTCTATTCCAGCGATTAAGTGCGATTTTGCTTTCAGGGGTGTCATTTACAACATCATCAATGTTTCCTTTGATGACGTTGTCTTCAAAGATGCTTCCGTAAAGCGTTCCGTGAAGGTGAAAGGCTACGGAATTAAATTCAATTCGATTGTCTTTGAAAGTATTTACCGTCCCTGGAACGTAGGGAGAAGCATCAATGTAAAAGCCCCTTGCGTTATAGAGAATATTGTTGTCTTCCACCAAAATGTCGCTGGCTTCCTTCATGCCGATTCCGATACCAAAGGGTCCGGTTGCGTTAGCTAGCAGATTATTCTTTAAAGTTGAGCCCTGACTGAACATCAGGAAGATACCGACGGAGTTATCTTGAAAATCGTTATCCAAGACTTTGTTCCGATCGGCATACATGAAATGCAGGGAGTATCTGGAGTTTCTGCCGATATTTTTTTCGACCGTATTTCCGCTTGAATACCAAAAGACGTTATCGCGAACTTGGAAAGTGTGGTTTTTAATAATTAGGTTGGAATGACTGTACCAGAGGCGAATGCCGTCCCCTCTTAAGCCTAAAGATAGGTTTTTTGAAGAGATCTGATTGTCTTCAACGACACAATTATTGGATTTTTCAAGATTTACACCAAACAGGCATTCATGAATCTTATTGTTTTTAATTTTTACGTTAAAATCGTTCTTAACCGCGATTCCTGAGTCAATGGTTTGGTGCTCCCCTCCGCTGTTTATAATTTCCAAGCCCTCGATTGTTACATATGAAGACTCAACCGTCACAACGCTTCCCTTGCCGTCCCCTTTAATTACTGCCGAGGGTTGAGTGGCAACCAGGGTCAGAGGCTTGCGAATGACGATGTTTCCTTCGTAAAGCCCTGGTCCCAACTTAACAGTGGCAAATTCAGACGCATCATCAATAGCTTTCTGCAATTCTCCAGCAGCATAGGAAGCAGAGGGAGCGATAACGAATAAACTCAAACCAAAAAGTGCGGCCGAGCTCCACAGTCCTCCGGAGAGGAGCCGGGGTAAGCGGCTGCGGCGGAAGATTCTGTTGGAGGAAACCATAACAATGTCCTTTGAGAAACCAGTGGAGAATGCAGAATTAAAGTTACTGTTTCTTTAATTCGTTCCTTCTCGCGAGAATGGCGAGAACGGACAAAACTGCAATAATGACAAGGACCCAAAATCCAATAGAAGGAAAACTCTTAGTTGTGAAATGGGCTACATGTCCGACACCTAAAGCCGTCGGCATAAAGGCTTTGATTTTGAAGGCTCCCCATTCCTGCATATTGTGTCCGAACCAGTACATCCATCCGGAATAAAAGGCGAAGAAGCCCAGCGGGAATAGGGCACTTGGCAGCATAAAAATCCAAGACCATTTTTTTCTTATGCAAATGAAAAGGATCATCAGCAGAGAGATGCCAAGCATAAGGAACGGGCCTAAAGCGCGTTCGATTTTTGCTCCGTCCTCCAGCGGATACATTCCGACATAATGATTGATGGTATTCATTTCGTGAATGTCCCCGGAAAAGCCGTCAACATGAAACCAAACAGGAATACCTTCTGGGAAAGCAGCCTTTGGATAATTGGGCGCTTCCAAGGCAACATACCATACGGGGAAAGACATCATTCCGACTTCCCCTTTCTTTTCAATCATCTTTTTAAGATCGCCCTCAGCCCCCTTGGGTGTATATGGACTGACGTAGCGGCCCTTTTGATAAAGATTCCACAGCGGATAGACATAAGAGGGGATGCTGTCGATCTGACCGGCGGCAATTTTTTGAGGCACTTTATAAAACGCGATTGCCGGGAACGTGAAACATACAACAAGAAGGATAAGAGCGATTGTTGTGTAGACGTCAGATTTATAGATTTTCATCATGACTCTCCGGACGGGACTTATTTTTCTATTAGGTCTTGCAGCAGCGGGACGGAGAGTCGCCCCGCTGCATACTTGTTATAGATAATTAGAACAAATCAGCGTTGTTATCAATCCACTTCATGTATTCAACAATATCCTTAGTTTCTTCGGAAGTCATATGCTGATTCGGCATTCTCAGATTAAAGTAGTGAATCATGCCTTTGGTATACGGCTCATTGAATTTACTTTCAGGATCCATAGTGAATTCATAAACCCATTGTTCTCCTTTGCGCTTCAGGGAGCCAGTGAGGTCAGGACCGGAAGAAACTTGCCCGATGACGTGGCATCCGTTGCAGCCGCCTCTCAAGTAGGCCTTCTCACCGCGCCCTGCAGCTTCAGACATCGGAGTAGCAAGTTCTCTGGCAAGACGAGCCTTGGCTCTGAGACCGACGTCAGCAGTTTTAACCATGTACTGCCAAACCTGGTTTTCCCAAAGGACAGCTTGATTAAGGTCACCCTTGGAAGCAGCAGCGTCCGCCTTGGATTTGACTTCCGGGATCTTGCCGTACTGGTCTAAGGCATCCGTAACCATGCTGTTTACAGCCGGATACTTTTCATAGCCTTTTTCTTTGAGATATTTAACAACGGTCTGAATGACAGCGTCTGTAGCCTTGTTTGTGTCAACAATCTTCTTATATTGGGCTTGGAGTTGTTCAGGCGTCAGCTTCGTTCCCTTGGCATCGACAGCCGCATATTGTTTGTTGGGATCTTTAACCATTAAGTATCCCATCATCTCGAGGTGCAGTGCAGAGCAGAACTCAGTGCAGTAATACGGGAAGACGCCTTCTTCCGTTGCGTCAAATTCCACGGTTACAGTCTTACCAGGTTCCAAAGATGCATGGACGTTCATGCTGTCAACTGCAAATCCGTGAGTTTCATCCTGTGCTCTTTCGAGACTGGACAAATGGATCTTCACATGATCTCCCTTGTTAACCGTGATTCTTTCAGGATTGATATGGCTGCGGACCATAGTTGCGTAAACGGTTACGTTATTACCGTCACGTTCGACTCTTTCCTGACCGGCTAATGTTGCGTACGGGCTCGGTTTTTCTGTTCTACTGTCAGTGCCGATGTCGAAAGTAACTTTCGGAGTGAGTTTGTCAGCGGCAATAGAAACAACATCATGTGGCTCACCTAATGGGATCGGCAGGTCGTAGGTCAGCTCCATCTTAGGACCGGAAATATCGATCAGCTGATGGTTCTGAGGATGCAGAGGGCCAACCGGATTGAATCTGTCAATAGAGAGCTTGTCCAGAGCGAGAAGCCAATCTCCTTTCGGTTTAGTTGACTTGCCTTCCATCGAGTCTAAGTGACCAATGTTGTAGTGAACATTGATTCTGTCGAGGACTTTAAGCTTCTTGTAGTCCCAACGAACTACCTGGCTGTCAACATACAGGGATGTGTAAAGTACGCCGTCCTTCGAATCAAAGGCGGTATGCAGTGGCCCTAAACCAAGCTCGACCTGTCCGTGCAGACTCTTCTTCATGTCAAGAATAGGAATGCCGAACGTATCTTTACCTGCGTAATCTTTGGCGTCGATTAATTTCTTTATCTTTTCGAAATCATAGACAGAGGCGTGAGTATCAAGTTTTCCGCCGATAACAAGATATTTACCGTCAGGAGAAACGTCAACACCGTGCGGAGATTTAGGCTCAGGTATTAGAAATAGGGCGTCATTTGCTACTGCAACTTCGATGGGGACCACACGATGTCCATTGATTACCTTGACATTTTTCGGATCTTTGCCGAGTTCAGCAATCTTTTTCCAGTTAAAGACGTGCAGGTAGTCATGGTCGTTTCGGCTCATGCCGGCTTCGTTTGGCGGGAGGCCAGCTTCAATTCCGCCCGTATACATTTCTGTATTGAAAGAATTGATAAAGGCCCATCCGTCAGATACTCCTTTACCCGCATCAGACAAGTCTTGGTTGTAAGGCGGGAGTTCCAATGTCAAAGACTCGGCCTCATTAATCCTGCCTTTATCTAAGTCAAACTTCCAGAGCGTGACAGCGCCGCGATAGGCATTTTCGAAAGCTTCCAAGGGATGGTAGTTACGATCCAAAGGTGCGGCGTACTGCGAAGCTTCAAGGACATATTCGGAGTTTGGTGTGACGAACGCGCCGCCGTGTTCGCTCTTGATAACGGGGTTGGAGACGATCTGAACCGTTTCAAAAGTCTTTAGGTCAATAACAGCTAAGCGAGGATTGGCTTTGTCATTGATGAAAAGGTAGTCGCCGGTGTATTCACCGTTCTTTTCAGTAAAGGCTGGGTGGTGGGAGTCGCCCCAAGTCATTGCGCGGCCATTGATCTTACCGCCCTCGAGAACTTTTTTGGATTCTTCATCGTAGCCATAGCCCTGCCATGGCTCAGGTGTAAATACTGCGATGTACTTGTAAATACGCATTGATGGGACACCGTAGACGATGACCTGACCGGACTGACCGCCGGAAGAAAAGACAAGGTACTCGTCTTTACGGCCCGATGGTTGATAAGTCTTTGCGGCTGCAAGAATGTCTTTTTCTGAAAGGCCTCTTGCTTTCATAATGGCATCGAGCTCTGAGGACGCATAAGCTGCGAAACAGAAAGAACTAAGAATGATGCCGATCGGAAGGGCTTTCAGGAGATTTTTTACTCTCATGGCTTCTCCTATTGGGTTGCGGGATTGTTACATATGTCATTAGACCTGAACAATTCAAGTTGAGGAATAGGATATCCACGATATGGAGATAACCCTGACAAAAGATAGAGGAATAACCGATAAGAGTTAAGGGCAAGACTCGTTCTTTAAGAAAAATGCTTTGACGGGGTTGCCTGAACGGCTATGAGGACGTTAAGAAGAAACAATGAGGTCGGGACGAGAAGCTTTAAAGGGTATTCTTTTTGGCAGAAACATACAACTAACCCTTTAGTCGAACGATAGAAGATTAAGTAGTAATTTAAGGACTGACTAGGAGCCTGTTCGATGCCGAATTAATTCGCACAAAGCGATAAGGAATGAACTTGCCAGTGCAGTTGTTAAAGTAAACAGGAAGTAATTCTTTGATTGTTTCTAGGGATTTTGAGAATAAAAAAACGGCAGAGAGCCGTTGGCGGAGAGGGGGGGATTCGAACCCCCGAAACCTTTAAAGGGTTTACACGCTTTCCAGGCGTGCGCCTTAAACCACTCGGCCACCTCTCCGAAAGAGAATTGAATTCTATAGGAAAAAAAAATCCTTGTCATCTCGATTGAATGTAAAAATTTTGAATATTTCCTCTTAAATAGTCCAACGCCCTGATTGCAATAGAAAAGATTTTAAAAATTATTTTTGATTTGAATTTATCCCATTGTGGGAGAAGAGCAAAATTAAGGGTTATCCCGAGAAATACAATCCAAAATAACTCGAGAATGAGGAGCTGAAAAATGAGAATGTTGCGTAGGAACGCATTGTCGTTCTTAACCTTTATGCCGATTGCGGCTGCCGCCGAAAGCGCTTTTGCTGCTCCTGTGGCTGTACCTGAGGAAAAACCAAAGACTGCAGGAAAAATTCTTTTCGTAGTAACTAGCCACGGAGAATTAGGAAATACCGGAAGAAAGACAGGTTATTGGCTCTCAGAAGTAACACGTCCCTGGAAAGTTCTTAAAGACGCAGGATACGAAATTGATTTTATGAGCCCGAAGGGCGGGGAATGTCCTGTTGAGGGGCAAAACCCTTCCGATCCCGTAAACAAGGCTTTTGCTCAGGATCTTTCTGCTCAGAAGAAAATAAATTTCACGATAAAACCTTCAGAGGTAAAGCCGGAAGAATACAAAGCGATCTTTTTTGCCGGCGGTCACGGTGTCATGTGGGATTTTCCGGATAACAAAGAATTAGCAGCAATCACTTCTAAGATTTATGAAAACGGAGGTGTGGTTGCCGCTGTTTGCCACGGCCCCGCAGCCTTGATCAACGTAAAACTTTCCAACGGCAAGTTTCTCGTAGATGGGAAGAAAATTAACAGCTTTACAAATTCGGAAGAAAAGGGTATTGGTTTAGATAAGGTCGTTCCGTTTGCACTGGAGACCGCTTTAGTAAAACGCGGAGCAAAATTTCAGAGCTCGGATAACTTCCAGTCACACGTTGTTGTCAACGACAGAGTGATAACCGGACAGAATCCGATGTCGGCGACGGCCGTCGGCGATGCTATTCGCATTGCTTTGCAAAATTAGATGTTGTTCAAGTGAGGAAACTTCGTGGAAAACAGAATTATTCCCAGTATTATCTTGGCAGCCGGTTTCATCGGAGGAGTTGCGCTCCTCGGCAACCAGCTTGGCGACGGAGTAAACGCTCTCTTAAATAAGGATCGTATTGTTACGGTTAAGGGTCTTTGCGAAAAAGAAGTTAAGGCTAACCACGTGATTTGGCCTCTTAGCTTTAATGAAATGGGCAACGACCTTGTAATGGTCTACGATAACCTTGAAAAGAAACAGAGTACGGTTTTTGAATTCCTGAAAAAAGGCGGTATCGATCCTTCTGAGATCTCCTTAGCTGCACCGAAGGTCAACGATACGCTGGCCAACAGTTACGGACCTAATCGACCTCCGTTCAGATACATCATTACTCAGGTCATCACCATTGCAACAGACAAAGTCGATGTTGCCCGTAAACTTATGGAAGCCCAGAGAGAGCTCTTGAAGCAGGGCGTTGCGCTGACTAACGACTACAGCTACATGACGAATTATTCATTCACGGGCTTGAATGAAATTAAACCCAAGATGATTGAGATTGCAACAAAGAACGCAAAAGAAGCTGCTAAGAAGTTTGCAGAGGATTCCGGTTCAAAACTCGGAAAAATCAGAAGGGCAAATCAGGGCGTGTTTTCTATCACGGATAGAGACGGCAACACACCTTTCATAAAGAATGTTCGTGTTGTAACGACAGTCGAATATTTTTTGAATGACTAACAAAAAGAGCGGCATTTTCAACGCCGCTCCTTTTTAGCAAAACTTGATTACTTAGCCTTGCGGGAAGAGAAGAAGCTCTTCTTAGGCTTCGTAACTTTGATGCCCGCTTCAGAAGCGACCAAGAGGACGTCCGCGCCTCTGTTGGCAAAAATTCCGCAGGTGACAACGCCCGGAATCTTATTGATTGCGTTTTCCAGCAGCTGCGGTTCTTTAATCTGAAGACCGTGTACATCGATGATGTTGTTTCCGTTGTCCGTAATGAAATCACGAACAACTGGACGACCGCCCAAATCTTCCACTGCTCTGGAGACAGAGCTCACAGCCATCGGAATGACTTCCAAAGGAAGAGGAAAAGCACCGAGCTGTTTTACAACTTTGCTTTCATCGGCAATACAGACAAATTTTTCAGATGCCTGAGCGACAATCTTCTCGCGTGTCAGTGCTCCGCCGCCGCCTTTGATCATGCAGAAATTTCCGTCAATTTCATCGCAGCCGTCAATATAAACAGGAAGGTAATCAACGATATCGTTCAAATCACAGACAGGAATGCCGTAGGCGAGAAGCTGACGGGTTGTTGCTTCCGAGCTGGAAACGCAGCCTTTTACTTTTTTACCGGAGGTGGCTAATTCAGTGATGAAAAATCCCACCGTTGTTCCGGTGCCTACGCCAAGATATTCTCCTTCGACAACATATTCGAGGGCAGCTTTGGCGGCCATCTGTTTAAGTTGATTCTGTAATTCCATTGTTTTTCCCGAAATAAAAAGAGGCGCTTAAGCGCGCATGTCCGAGATATTTTAGCGATGAGAGAGGCTCTATCCGATGAATACGACTAGATTTTGGGAAGCGAGTTCCGGAGGATGCCTTTTTTGAGAGGATTGCAGAAAAGGATGCGCAGTGGTGAACGTGAAAATCAGTAAAATTGATTGGAAAAGTACAAATATCCCGTATTTTTGATTTATTTGTAAGTTATTTTTTTGTACTAAAATTTCGTATCACTATAAAAGAAAAGGAAAAAATCATTTAAATGAGGTTTTCCCAGAGGCAATTTACTACGAACAAATAACTAATTAACGTGATAAGATTTCCGTTTGCCTGAACAGGACAGGAGGAAGAATGGGATCCGATCCTAAAATTAGAAGAATACTTTGTCAGAGGCTCTTACAGCTCAGACATGAAAACAACCTTACTCAAGCCGAACTTTCCAGCCTGAGCGCGATACCTCAGCCGGTTCTTTCTCTTTATGAGAATCAGGGCAGCTCAAGATCTCCTACGCTATACGCATTAGTGCGTCTTGCCAATTCTCTTAACGTTTCCACTGATTACCTTTTGGGTCGCACGGATGATAAAAGCGGGGCAAGGAATTTGATCTCGGAAGATTCGGTGATCTCTCAGCTTTCAAGAAGAGATCGTCAAGTTCTGCTCAGAGTTGCTGAAGGCCTTCATGCCGCTTCCGTTCAAAAACAAGAAGCGATGAAGTCTAGCCGCACTCAAAAGATCGTTCCTCCTGCAGACGTAAAAAACGCTCGATAAGCGTCGAGCGTTTTTAAGACCGGATGCCGTCTTAGTTCGTGAAATTTCGGCAGCCGGACACCCTAGAAATTTCACAAGGAAGCGAGCTGGCTTTTACATTCTTCGGAGCCGGCGTATGGATGTAGTAGGCCATTCTGAGATTGCCTTTTTGATTTTCAGAGCAGTCTTTATCGAACGTGCAGGCGTATTCTGAACGAGCAAAATCTTGCTGCTCTTGTACGAAGCGTGCCGCAGCCTGATCCCACGATTCCTTATGCTGAGACATATTTATAAGAATCGCTTTCTGAGCTAGTTTGATTCGTGTCGGATTCTTGGCAGAAATATCGAGAAGAGGTCTGAAGACGTGATAGAACTGAGGGGCCGGATGGCTCTTCAGGTAAGTAAGTTTTTCCTGCGCGTCTTCTCTCATTCTGGCTAACTCTTCTGCAGGTGTTCTGTCTGTCAGATCTTTTGCATCGACCCAGCCCCGAGCTGTTCTAAAAATAGTTTTCCCGCCGAAACCTTTATCTTCCGCCCTAAGCGTTAATTTTGCAGGGCGCTTCATTTCATGACATTCTTTGCGTCTGAGCTTGCGGGCTTTTTCTTTTTTAAAAGCTTCGACGTTTTGGTGTTCAAGTTCGTCCAGAGCGATAAGATTGTCTTTCTTTCGGCATGTCAGGACGCCTTTGCCAAGAGTGGCCGTGCCTAAAGGCACGGGACGCTTAAGTTCAGTTCTTAAAGCTCTTAGATAATGGTCCTGCATACTGATTTCAGAGATTTCGATAGCCTTTTCGTCAGGACTTTCTGCAAAATCAGATCTAACTGTTTCAGGAGTAAGTTCGCCCTTATTAGCCTGTGCCAGATTGAATTCTCGGTTCAAACGAGCGTGTTCAACAAGCTCATTGATTTCATAATTGTAGTAATCGGCAGGCAGCTGTTTGCTGACCTTATTCAACGTTTTACCAAGAAGATATTTGTCCCCGCCGAGCGCTGCTACCTTTGCTGCATCAGCCTTCGAGAGACTGCTGACCGCGTCTTTAACGTTTTTATTTGTGATTTCGACGTCCGGGTCCATCGAGCATCCGGAAAGAAGGAAGGCGGCCAGCACTGAGAAAGAGAGAAGGATATTTTTGCGGGCAAATACGTTCATAATTCTTATTAAAAAAATCAGGGTTTTCGTTTATCTAAGGATACTTCATACACAAGTTTTAGGTTGAAAAGATTGTGCCAATTTCCGAAAAATTTCCTAGTTGTCCGTATAGGAATGCGTCTGGAAAAAAGGTCTGCAAACTGGTTAATGAGTGCGGCCGTAATATGAAGCCGAAGAAATTGCTTTGGCCGGATGCGGCGCAGGAAGATTAGTACAGGGCAGACTTTACGAAGAGAAAGCACGATGCGCACGAAGCGGCTTTGCAAAAGCGCACGGTGCTGAAATGAAAAAAATCCCGCCTAAGCGAGATTTTCCAAGAAATATTCTTTTAACTTTGGTGGCGCGCCAGGCAATCTTCTAACCTTGTAAAGATTGCAGGGGGTTCACAAGTGGAGCACTCTGGAACATTGTTTATAAAAATCCTTTAAAAACAAACAGAAAATAACAATTTTGAATGGGAAAAATTTTTCGATTCGGAGCATTAAGGAACAGAAGAAGACTAATTTTGCTATGCTTACTGTGGTGTTTTTGAAGTGTTTATTGTGATGAAAACAAAGGTTACGCTGAAGAATTATCTGACTCTGCCGGAGGGCTTCTATACGGTTGCGCCGAACTTGGTCTATATCGTTCGGGGCAATACCCGGCGCTTCGTGTTCCGCTACATGCTTAACGGTAAACGCTATGACAAGTCCATAGGTCCGGCAAGCAAAGTCGATCTTACTCAAGCCAAGAATACTGCCAAAGAGTTCCTAGGTAAGTTAGCTTCTGGCGAGTCGTTACTGAAAACAAAGAAAGAGAATTTAGAAGAGGAGTATCTGAAAGACGATACGCCGCTCTTTAGACGGTTCGCTGATCAAACTTTGGAGAAGATCAAAGATGTGAAGTGCTGGCGCAACGAGAAGACCTACACCAATATGGTGAAGTACTTCGATACCTACGTCTATCCAATTATCGGGAACAAAAGAATAGACGAGATCAAACGTACGGACGTCTTGGCCGTCCTTCAGCCGATATGGATAACCAAGAACGAGACAGCGCAGAAGATCCGGACTCGGTTAGAAAACATTCTTGCCTATGCTGCAAACGACGGGTACTTGGAATTTAACTGCGCCCTGTGGAAGGGAAACCTTGACCAGTACTTACCTCCTCCATCTAAGGTTAGGACGGTTCAGCACTACACCTCGATGCCCTTTGAGGAATTACAGGAAAAGATCGGCCTCTTCCTGCCAACGAATAATAGAACCCGTCAAATCATTGTCTTTACGATTCTGACAGCATGCAGAGTAGGGGAGACAAGCGGGGCTAAATGGTCAGAGTTTGATTTTGAAAATAATATCTGGAGCATCCCGCCTGAGAGACGTAAAGATGGCAAACCCTATCCACACCGAGTTCCGCTGAGTCGCCAAGCTCTGGAAGTGCTGAAATCTATCGAGCGCACAAGTGAGTTTGTGTTCGCTATCAATGGCGAGGAGGGTAGCAAGTATTCACTTACTACGATGCTTAAACGCATGACCGGGACAAATGCCACGATGCATGGGTTTCGTTCGACTTTCCGAGATTGGGCGGCTGAGAATGAAATAAACGACAGCGTTGCGGAGAAGTGTTTAATGCACTCTGCCGGCAACGCTGTCGTTCAAGCTTATCAAAGAAGCGATCTGTTGGAATTACGCCGTCCCGTCATGCAGGCTTGGGCTGATGCTGTTCTTGCTCTGCAGCCGCATGGGCAGTTTAGCGAACCAGTCTGAAAATTCTTTTTCCGTCCATACCTGGCGGCCTCTCATATAGTGGCCGCCGGGGAAGAAGCCTTCACGGATCCAGCGCTCAATGGTTTTAACATGCCGTCCCGTGCGAGCGGCTACATCACTTTTGTCGAGAATCTGTTTGGTCATTTTTTATCCTCCAACTCTCTAATACGCAGTCCTACCGCAAGCTCGAGGACGACCCAAAATTCCCCTGGATCGTCTCTCCAAGGGTCTACAACGTACTCACGTGCTGCTTTGCCGAGCACGCCGTTAGAACGGGTTAGGTACCCTACTAAAGCTGAAAACTCCCGACGTTTTCTTAGTGGTAGGCCTTGCGCTGTGGGGCTTTCTCTCCAGCGCCTTAAATACCACTGCGCTTTTTTTAGGTCCTGCAATTCAGACGAACCTTCCTTGTGACCCGCTCGGAAGCAGTATTTTAAAGCGTTGCCTTCGCAGAAGGACAGGCGCTCACAGAAGTCAATGGGTTCGAGCTTGATGGATTGCTCTTCATAATGCGCAGGATGGTTGACAAGATCAGACATGGCAAATCTCCTTCAAATCCATTTTCATAAGACGAGCCTTTTCTTCCAGAAGCTTCTTGTATCTGGTCATAGCCTTGAATTGCTGCCATAGATTTTTGTGGAGCTCAGGATCAATGGGTGCAGTCTTACCTTGCTTGATGGCCCACAAGAAGTTACCGAGTTTGTTCTTTCTGATTGCCAGCTGCTGATACTCTGCAATCATCCGCTCCTCAACACTTCCGGAGAGCATGAAGTCGATGGTGTCCTTCAGATCGAGCTTATCGGTCTGGGTGCTCTGAAGTTCCTCCTCGATTCTGGAGATCTGACGGTCACACTTTGCATCCATGAGTTTCTCAACTTCGGTCTTAAACTCAGGGTCACTTTCCATCAGGTATTCGACCTGTCGAGCAAGTACCAAGACGTCTGCAACTTCCTTCATACAGTCAACTGCCGCGGCATCTCTCTTTTCTTTGAAGCGGTTGCGGCCTGTCTTGCTCAGCAGTCGGTTGTATACGTTCCACTTGGCAGACGCGGCACTGTATTCGGCGCATTCTTCGGCCAGTTTTAACAATTGGGTTCCAAGGCCGTAATGGTCTGCAATCAATATCAATTTATCTTTCATTCTTATAACCTCTGAAAAACTCTTCCACGTTGGGTGCGCCTAGCTCCTTCAGGCGCTTGATGCTTAAAGAATAGGCATACCCGTCGTAACGAGTAGGGCCCATAAGTTCCTGATAGATGATGCCTTTTAGCTTCAAAGCCTTAAGAGCTCTTCTCAGCGTCTCGTAAGCCAGACCTGAGACCTCCTGCAAACGGGTCAATGTCACTCTGCCTCGAAGGTTGACGTTGTAGAGAAAGAAGTAGAGCAGAACCCGTGCAGAATAAGGAAGGTCCTTCCTTCTTAGACACCAATCAGGCAACGTCTCTATTGGTTTTCTGGGTTTCGCGAGTGCCATTGGCTGGCCTCCTAAAGTGGCGCTGATTAAGCACGGCTCTTGCTGAAGAGGCGATCTCTTTAACGCCGTGCTCTGTACTTTTAGCGTGCTGTTCGTCCACGATCTGAACTGCTGCCAGGAACTCCCGGACCGTTCTTTGAGGTGCAAGCTCGAGCGCCTCTTTGAGCATCTCAACAATCTCCGCGCATACACCCTGGAGGTCCTTAAGTTCTCCAGCTCGGGCAACGTAATGGGCCGTTACTCCGCTGCGTTTTCTTTGTACGATGTTTGCCTGAGCATGAAGGGCCTTGTAATGACGCTCTCGAAACTCAGCGACTGCCGCCTCCTGACCTTTGAACTTCCGGTCAAACATCAGCATGCCGCCCCAGTTCAACAGGTCCTGGAGCTGATGCATCTGGTCGTCCGTTGCCGTACCTCGAGGGAGAACGATCTCTGCTACAAGACCGATTTTGTTAAGGATGTCTTTAATCTCGTTGATCCATTCTCTCGGGTAAAAGCATCCGGAGCAATGGACGGGTCTTGCTTTGTATGACTTACGCGGCTTTTTGTTCTTGGCCATTTTCTTGCTCCTTTGCCCGCCGTTCTTTTTTCTTGAAGGCGATCCACTCGCGGTTTCTCGCGTAATAGTCCTTTTGATAATCCTTATCGTCTGAGCTGAGACCGGAGTATCTTCTTTCGTACCCAACCATTAGTGCATGGTGGTAGGAGAGATGGATTGTGTAGTGCGCTAACCCTAACTCTTCCTCGATTTCGTACGGAGTTTTCCCGGCTGTAGCGAGCATTCGCACCTGCTGATCAATCGTCATCATCGTCCCCTAAGATTTCCTGCTTCCTATCCAGAAGTACATCCAACACATCTCGTTTGGTTGCCAGTCTTTCTTTAACTGCTTCGTCGAGTGTTCCTTTGGCTATAAGGTAGTGAACGAAGGTCGGACGATCATGGCCTGCCTGAGCCTGGCGGACCGCGCCGATACGTTCAATGATCTGATCGTGTAGTTCGAGTGACCAAGTGCAGGAGAAAAAGACAAGGATGTTGCCTCCGTCCTGCAAGTTAAGTCCGTGACCGCAAGATGCCGGATGAGCGAGCAGCAACGGGACCTTTCCTTCATTCCAATCACGAATAGTCTGCGGTGACTGGTCGAGCACTCGGGCGAAAGGGAAAGCCTGACGGATACGTTCCACCTCATGTCGATAACTGTAGGCGCACAGCACCGGCGCACCATTAGCTTCTTCAATAACAGACCCCAAAGCTTCGATCTTTGCAGTGTGGATAATGTTGTACCCTTCGCCGTTTTCAGTGTAGACCGCACCGCTTGCCATTTGCAGCAGGCGATTAGTTTTGACCGCAGCGTTTGCGGCCGTAATTTCTTCTCCGCTTGCAAGTTCAAGATAGAGCTCACGAGCGAATTTCCTGTACTGACGCATGACGTTCTTAGGCAGTTCAACCACAATGTCATTAAAAATATTCTTCGCCACATCGAAATAGTCCTCAGGGTTTACGGTTATCGCAACGTCAGAGAGAAGGGCTCTGATCTTTTGGTCTGATCCTTCAAAGGGCCTCCACTCGCACCAGCGCTGAGCGGCTCCTCCATGCGCGATCGGATAGAAATATTTCTTTTGGAAGGCCGAGAATGACTTGCCGAGTCTTTTGCCTTTGTCGATAAACCACAGCTGGCCCCACAAGTCGAGCAGACCGTTAGGCGCCGGAGTTCCCGTAAGTTCAATGAAACCTTGAGAGCGATAGGCAACAGAAGCGAGAATCTTTGCTCTTTGCGTGCCCTGACGAGAGCGGAAACCTTTGAGGCGCGTGGCCTCATCCACAACGATCAGATCAAATTTCCACTTATCACCGCAATAGTTGACGAGCCAGGGAATATTTTCATAATTGATCGTATAGATGTCTGCCGACATCTCGTACGCCTGTACTCGCTGACGCTGGTTGCCGCAAACAACCGATACTCGGAGGCCTTTGAAGTCAGTCCACTTTTTGAGTTCATCCGGCCATGTACTTTGAGCCACCCGCAAGGGAGCAATAATGAGTGTCTTGAGCTTCGGGTGCTTAAGTCTGATTCGACGGATGGCTTCCAGGGTGGCAGACGTTTTGCCGAGCCCCATGCCTGCGTAAACGGCACAGCGTTTTCGGCTCATGATGTGCCGGATGATCTTTTCCTGATACGAGCGTGGAGTATATTTCATAAATCCCTCGTCACATCCATACCGCCGAAAAGTCCCCAGCAGATGGCAGTGCGGATCGACTCTTCGTTGTTGCAGACAAAGACTTCAAAACCGCCTTCTTCTGAAAGGAGATCAATCATGCGCTGCTGTGGAGGCGAGAGCTTGCCGCGCTTCGGAGCTTTGAGTTCAATGAGAATGTGCTTGCCGTCACGCATGAGAAGCCAATCAGGTGCGCCGATTGTTCCTTCAAACGATAGCTTGTAGGCGGTGATGTGGAGCTTCTTGCAGAGCTTCTTTAGGAAGAGCGTGTTTTGTCCTTCCGGCGTTGTCATGCCGCGTCTCCTTCACCAAACCACAATTCAATCGCTTGTAACAGCAGCTCATAATGCTGTTTGATTTTCGGATTATCTGCATGGGACTTTTCGGAGGCCTTTCTAAACTCTCCAATCGTTCCTCTGAAACAATCCCTCGTAAGTTCGACTGAGCCGCCTTTTGTTCTGTATGCGGTCAGTGTTCCGATATTCCTTCCGACGCCGGTAAAGATCTGACAGTCGCGCTCTTGTTTAATTTCAGCTTCACCGCGGACTCGAGCATCGCCACAGACCCGAGCATCGCCACAGACCCGAGCATCGCCACAAACCTGAGCCATGCCGCAGACTTGAGCGTTTCCATAGACCTTGGCATTGCCGCTGACCCACGCGTTTCCGCCGACCCAGGCGGTGCCGTTGTGACAAAGGTTCTCTTCTGATTTAATGTAACCGCCTAGATCACCGGCTTTTACGCCACTGAAATCTCTCAGCGCTTTTATTCGGTAGAGTATGTGTGTGCCTATAAGAAGTGAATCGGCTTTGATAATTTCATATTTCTTAATCATTTTCTTCGCCTGTTAGTAGGTTCCTTTTCCGCCGAGACATCTGTATCCATCAGTGCCGAAACGACACGACCTGCACGAGCGAGGTACTCTGCGTCTGCCGCTGAAACGGTTGCCTTAAACCCATAGCTTTCGACAGTTACGGAGATTTCAGAACCGATGTGTCCGTCGCCGTAGGTATCGTCGGGGTGGTCAAGCTTTTCGCCGTATATGATTTCAGCTTTTTTCAGCTTTTCGAGATTCATTTGCTTTTCTTCTCCTCCTCGTAGGGCTTCGGGAATGCCCTGAACGCTCGAACGCGCTGCCGCGCATTCAGTCCCCAGTTATCGCTAGATGGGTGATACCAATCAGCTTCAACTTTTACTTTTCCCCCACATTCCGGGTCTTCAAGCGTTACCAAATACCAGCCTTCGGAGGGCGGTGTTACTTCGGGATATGGGTTCCATTGGTCGGGCGTGTATTCAGGCGCAATGACCAGGTTGGCTTTTTTAAAGAAATAAATGCTCACATCCACGCCTTTAAGTAAGTCGTGGGGCTTACAAAAATACTCGTTATTTCTGTCTGTCGATAGAAGTATGACGTCACATAAATCCCCCAACTGCCTCTCGATCTGCGCTTGAACTGACGCCTCGTGAAAGCCTTCGTAAAGCCACTTCTCTAACTCCGGGTTTTTAAACGCAAACTTCATTTGTTGGCCTCCAAAACATAGCGCTTGAAATAAGACTGATGGCTTTGTATTTCCCTCTGAATAACGTCGTTGTAACCGGCTTGGTAGCCGCGGGCCCAGGCTGAGTCTCGAGCGGCTTTAACTCCGGCTGCGTAACCGTCCTCATAGGTGTTCTTTGCTTCGGTCTTTTCAGTGTTTGTCGCCATTTGTTTTCTCCTCAGCTTCAATACGCTTAATAAATTCATAGAAGCGGTCTGCTGTCTCCTTTGCCATTTCCTTTGTGAAAACAACCACGTAATGCTCGTCGCTTTCTCCAACTGCGGTAATCGTTATGAGCTTTGGATCCTCCTTAGCCAGCAATCCGTCGACGATGGGGACGAGTGGCTCAGTATTGTTAAAACGCCTGTCTTTCTTCAGGTTTCTTGCCGCCGATGTCCCGATGATTACGGCTTCTCTCAGTTTTTCTTTATCCATTTACTTCTCCTTATTACCAACAGAGCAGACAGATCAGCCACATGAGTGAGGCGCCGACTGCCGCTCCGAACGAAAAATAGAAAACCCTGTCGTTCATTTACTTTCTCCCTGCTACCCAAAGCTCATCGTGAGGTTTCCAATAGCCATAAAACGGGAATCTTCTGAAGTAAGGAACTCTGCTAGATCTCTGGCTGAGCCGTCGGCATAAGGGCAAGGACCGCCGAGTCTAAAGATCATCTCTTCACCGTCTATGAGTCGAATGGAAAGGTACTTTCCGTCGGTAGAGATATGGAAACTCTTAATCAGGTCAGCATTTAAATAGAACTTTTCATATTCCACCTGACCGTTACGTTTTATTCCTCTGTTATAAATTAGAAACTTCATTTGGTTTTCTCCTTTATTCCTTCCTGTATCGATATGATTCAAACCCTGCTGCAACAAGCGGGAGTCCTTCGGCCCATGTCGGCAGCGTCGACATAAGCTCCTCCATCTGTCGATGATTTCGCGTTTCGTCATCAGGTATTTCGCATATGTACTCGTCGTGTACAGATAGAACGATCTCGTAACCGGCCTCTTCCAAACGGGGACCAGCTTCAAGCAACAGATCGCAAGCTACGGCCTGCGTTGCGTTTTCAACTAAGCGGCCTCCGTAGGTTTTTATGGGCTTCCACTTTTTTGAGTACTGCTCAATGCCGTAATAGGTCATGTCGCAGTGATCACTGGAGAGGGCCGGCGCCGGATAAACAAGCTTTCTTCCGGAGGGTAAGCGGACATACAGATAAGCTCCTTGCCTTTTGACGGATAACTTTTTGCCTGCGTTAAAGATGAGGTTCGGTGTTCCGATAGCTTCTTGGCAAGCGTTGCCTAAAGCTTCCCAAAGTGCGGTAATACGGCTGTTGGCTCTCCTCCATGCGTCTGCAACAGAAGAGAAGGCCACCCAAGTTTCAGGCGTCATGTCCTCGACAAGTCCCTTTTTAATCGCCCAGTCGAGCTTTCCTTGGTTCTGGATCCACAACGACGGATCAACTGCCTTGCGAATAGCAGCGACCATTTCTTCGACATCGATGTGGAAGTTTTCCACGAATGTTAAGAAGGCCTTTGGTCCGCCTTGGTAACCCATAGCGAGTTCCAGCACTTTTCCCATCTGCCGCTGAGCTTTAGTAACTTTGTCCGGATCAACGTTGAAAGTTCTGCCATAGGTAAGCTTGTAAAGGTCATGTCCTTTGTGGATCAGCTCACCTTTTTCGTTTGTTGCCCAATCAAAATCCCAGCCGTCTCTATACGGCAACTTCCATTCTTTCTCTTTGGTTAACAGAGTGTCGTATTCCATGAAGGCATTAAGTTTCCATGTCTCTCCTGCAAGCCAGGCCAGCACACGCCCTTCAACGTTTGAGTAGTCTGCGATGCAGAGCCTCTTTCCTTTCGGCGCAACAATGGAGCCTCGCACGCAATTGGATAAAACTTCTCCCGGATCAGCCCAAATATCCACGAGGCAATTGTTTTTAAGAGACCAAATAGCGAGTTCAATTTCATCATTTGCGAGCGTCGGACGGGCCAGATTTTGAGGCTGGAAGTGTCGTCCTGCATATCGTCCGGTACGGGCTGCACCTCGGAACTGCATGGTCCCTTTAAGCCGATCTCCAACGACAATTGACTCGATCTTTTTAAATTTCGCAACGGAGTTTTTGGCCGACTTCACACGGTTGCGCAGATGCTCTTTGACTTCCTCAGGCACGTCCGGGTCGTCCAGCCGTTTATTTATTTCTGCTTTTGTGAAAGAGGTCATTTGCAGGTTGTAGCGTTCATTTAACCACTTCAGGTATGCATCCCTCTGAGTTCCCGCAGAGACCTCACCGCCTGTGAGCTTCTTTGTTTTTTCAGCAAGAAGCTTTTTATTGAGTTCGGCAGTTTGAATCGCACCGTGGACTAAGTCCATATCGACGCAGATACCGCGGCGGTTAATAACAGCATCCAAGACCTGAAGCTTTTGCTCCATAGGCGTGCAATTTACTTTTGGAAGTCGTTTATAGACCTCACGCATGGACTCGATATCCAGGCGGCAGTAATTGATAAACTTCGCCCAATCTTCCGGATTGGTCTGTTTATTCCTGACCTTTCCAGAGGGTGTTGGTTTGCAAAATAGATTGATTAAACGCAGGCCGTCTTTGTCTTTTGCCTTATCCTGAGGCAGTCGGAAAACTTCACATAACCCTGCGAGATTCCCGGGAAGGCCATGCTGATAGGCGATGAGCATGGTGTCCACTAGTGTCTCAAGCGGCAGTGTGGGGCCTCCGTTGGTCTGATAAGAGAGGAAGACGGTATCGAACGCCTGTCCGTTTTGCCATACGTGAAGCCGTTTTCCTAGGCCGACCTCTTCAAGTGCTTTAAGAAGATCCGGCGGCATTGGTTCATTGTGTACGTCCCAAACTTTGGCGGGTGCATCATCCAAGGCATAGCCCCAAAGCAGAACTCGGGCGTCTGGACTTGCTGCATAAGCATGAGTGCCGCGGGTCCTTAAGTTGACGGAACTGAAAGTTTCTAAGTCAAAGTAGGCGATAGGTAGAGAATCCATTCAAGTGTCTCCGATAAAAATTTGGAGGCAGAACGTGCATAGAAGCGCTCTTCTATTTAGAACCGGCGGGTTCAACCCATGACAAGGTCTCAGACCGGCCCGGGGAAGCGTCCCCGACCACACACGTTCTTGCCTTATCAAGAGGCACTCGAATGAATGCCCCTATGATAAAGCATCTGCCTTAATTACCAGGCGTTATCGTCGTCCTCCGGAGGATTTCCTACGGTCGATTGGGCGGACAGGTCAGGGAAATCTCCGTCTTCAACCCTTACGCCGCCTTTACCGAACGGCTCTCCGGATTTCAGAAATTGCAGGGCGCACAGATCGCATCCGACACCCGTAACAACTTGGTCGTAGCAGAAAAATGAGAGCTTGACGTTTGCAACACATCCGTCAGTGATAGCCTCCGGATCGTCTTCTGCCGTTGCACGTCTCCAGTCAAGTCCGAGGGTCTGCGGAGGAAAATTCTTTCCGCCCTGACCGTTCTTGCCTCTGTATTCTTTTCGCTTGGCATTGATGGCGTAGTAAGTCTCACCGGTGTTCTCGTCTTCAAATTCTCGGCAGCACATGTTTTTGGGAGAGTTCGTGGCGATTTTCTTAAGCATCTGAGTTGCTTTTTGCCCCCATTTTTCTTGAGCAACCTTGCTGATCAGCTCTTTAACCTGATCAAACTGCTCCTTAGAAATGCGAATCTGAGCGCTCCATTCCTTCAGTTTGGAGACTTCTTCCTCAGTCTTGTCTTCCGTTCCATAAGGACGGACAGGGGTGTAAACGTGAGGGAAGGCAATACGTACGTCTTTCAGTACGATAACGTTGGTTTTCTTAGTCATTATGACTACTCCTTAAAGTATTGTGGACAAGACCGTTTAATGGTTTGGATGGCCTTATCGATGGCGGCAGTGCGTTCTTTGGAATAAGGTCTGCCTGTTTTTGCCGCTCGCTTAAGAAGGTCTTGAGCAAACGGCGGTAAAAGCTGGTTTCTATCCTTGGGTTGCTGTTGGTTGATTTCCATCACCGTTATCCTTGAAATCGTCTTCTTCAAATCCCAGAGATAACGCAGGCGCAGGATCCGTAATCGGAACGAGTTTCGGTGCTCCTTCCTTCCGGACAATGAGCTCTTTAAGCTGCGGCCACTGAGTTTTTAAGCCGATGACGGTTCGCTTACTTTCTTTGTTTTCCGGGTCTAGAAGCTTCTTACAAAGCTTTTCAGCCTGAGTCGGACTGATCACTTTGCGGACATACATATCATCTTGGCGAACCTTGAACTTCTTCAGAAGGGCTTCGGCTTCCGCCGCATCCTTCCAAGTGCGGTTTCCGAGGCCTCCGGCCACAAGCTTCACTCCGGGGACGTTTTTGCCCTTGAGGATTCTGTCTTTGATTTCTTCCTCGACGTCTTTGAAGTACTTCTCAAACATCGGGATACTGTTGAAAATTCGACCGAGCATCTCGCCTTCACTGATAGCCGGCGCCGGAAGCTCTACATTGAGAGAAAGGGCAGAACTGAGGGATTGAGGACGAGCAGGACAGAAGTTTTTAGCCTTGCACCACTGGCATCGTTCAACATCGGGCGCATAGTCTTCCGCTTCTGCCTTCCTTGCTTTTTGAATGGCATTGGCTCTGGAAGCGGCCAAGATGACATCAACATTGCATTTCAGCAGGTCTTCTCTGGAGACGGTCCACTCGGAAATATTGTCGGCTCGAGGTTGAACAATGCAAAGATGAACGGTTTCGACATTCTGAAGCTCAGGTGCTTGGAGAATTCCGAGCGCATACAGCATCAGCTGCGAGTTGTTTTCGGCCCGTACAATTTTTCCTTCTCCGTGCTTGTAGTCGAAAACGAAAAGTTCACCGCCGCTGACAACATAGCAATCAACCGTTCCCCATGTGTCTTTGACACCAACGACTTGAGAAAGGTCAATTGATGTTTCTACTCCGGCCTCTTCGGGTTCTTCAAAATAAGTGTTTCGGACTGCCTCAAGATAGGCTTGGATATAAGGACGCAGAGAGTCGTCCATAATGTCGCCAACGATTTCACTAGGTTCTTTTTCCTCAGTGAACATGATGTTTAGACACTGTTCGGCTACAGAATGCGCGTCAGTACCTTCATTGGCGTAGGCACCGGCGTCAGCAAGTTCAGGTTTGTTTTGAACAGCTTCTTGCTCTTCCCAAGGAGAGGCGGGGCAGTGAATCCACCTGAAGGCGGCCGACGGCTGAAGGAAAGAGTGCCGACGCTCTTCATTGTCGATGATGGGGACGATACTAGGCATGAGAGAACTCCTGCGATACAGACTTCAGAAGATCCTCCATATAGGGAACAAAAGCCTTTTTCTGAACGAAGCTATACTTCCTGGCATCCGCGACTCCTCCGAATGCCAAAATTATCTTTTTAGTAGCTGAGATGCCTTTTATCCTTGCATAGTGATTACAGAGTCGTTTAATTTCACTTGTTAAGGTTTTTTCCTCCTCTGTCGGTTCTTTTTCTACCTGAGGTTCGGCCGCAGGCTCAGCTTTTTCTGAGGGAGTTGCTTTTTGCTCGACGGGAGCAGGTGCAGGTTGTGCGGGCGTGACAATAGAGGGTTGAACCTTGGCCGATTTCGCCTCGTTCAGCACGGGGGCAGGAGAGGGTTGCATTCGCATTTCTGCGGGGCTAATGACCGCCTGAGAAATCGCATCCGCAAGTTTAGAAATTGCGGCCGTTTTTTCTTCTTCAGTTTTAATGAAGCGTCCAAAATGCTCATTAAATGTTTTAAGTTCAGTTTCAATGCTCATTTAAATAAACTCCTTTTATGAGTTCACGGGGTTAGTCAAGTGCTCAATAGGAACCGGAAGGGCTTCCGACTTTACTGATTCCTTTAATATTTGAACCATCGGGGAACCGGGACTAAGGAACTTCAGGCGTCTGGTTAAATCCACCCGGGCGGTAAATTTGATCTTTTCTTTCCCGCTGTCTAATTGCTTGGCAGCAGTACGAAGGGCCTCACGGATTGAGCCCGCCACCAGGATGCGATACACCAGCGCACGGGAAAAATCGTCAACCTGAGTAATTAAGGGACAGCCGGAAAAGCTCGAATCAAAATAGATAAACGAGACAACCGGAGCGGGCTTGTTATCGATCGTAAGGCGTGCGACATATTTGGCCGGGGCCTTGATACCGTCTAAGGCTTCCGGAGCCCTTACCGCCCTAATTTCAATCCTTCTAAAAACCATTTTTCACTTGTCCTAAAAACGAAAAAGGACGCGCCCGGGGTTTTATCCGGATGCGTCCTTATTTCTGTTTGGGGATCGTCCCAAAGGTCTAAAAACTTTGTTTTATAAATCCACTCGGGAGAATGAACTTATAGAACCCGGCCCGGATTTAAGGAGGCGGCCGGTGTCCTCCGGTGCTGCCTAGGCGTTGAAAGCAGCTATCACTTCACGGCGCCGGGCTGTGGGCTTTAAGCTTCTGGATTCAATTGGAGCCGCTGTATTTTCGGTGTCAATACGCAGCCAAGTAATCAGGCGCCCAGTGCTGTAAACCTCGTAACGGTATTTACCGACAGTGAAATCATCTAACATGTCCGATCCTCCTAAACAGCTATGGGCATAAGCGCCGCCGTTATCCCGTGCGAGGCTGTATCTATAACCAACGGACCACGGCGGCCGCCGGGAATTGCAACCCAATCTATTTTTAAACTCGGGCTAATTCGGTTCAAAGAACCGGCGCTGGCTGCTTTTAATATTGACTCGATTAAATTCAGGTATTGGGGTGCATAGAATCCGAATTCCTGATCTTTTTCACTCGGAGTAAGAAACTTTTCAATAGAAGCAAAGAATGATTCCGGGAGCTTAGGATCAGGGTCATACATATTGAACCGAGAGGCGCCGGCGATGAGCTGGTTATTCTTTGCATCAAACTCAATAGCAGTACTGGGCTTTTCCTTCTTGGCAATCTCTTTCAAATATTCAAGTGGAACGAACCTAAAGGCCTTTTTAGACTGGCTACGTTTTCCATTAATGGCAACTCTTACTAGTAAGACGCGGTTAGTGACATAACAGAAACCTTTACTAATGTCGATATACATCCCTTCGAGGCGATCGCCGGAGCCTGTAGCTTTATTAACGGCTGCGAGTAATTTAACTGTTAACATGCCGCGGCCTCCTCTTTTAATTCGGCTTCAAAGTCTTTCAAAGCGGCCTCCGCCAAATTGACAAGCTTTTTATTCTTGAATAGTGCACGCTCGGCAGCTCCTACTAAATGAGCTAAGGCAACCTCACCGCCGACAAGCGACTTAATGCGTGCAAGGCCTTCGGCTTCTATTGGGTTCCCTTCCAAGTCTGTGAGTTCGGAGTCACCTTCTGAGGCATCTATCAGTAACTCACCTGTTTTCGGGTCGTGCCAAAACCAAATAAAGCCGGCGTTGTTATATTCGGCGATAGCGTTGCCGTCCTGATCTTGATACTCAAGGGAATAAGAGGTAAAGACCGCGGGATCGTCCCCGTCCATTGTGTCAGCCGGTTCGATTTCATTGAACGCCTCGGCGATAACCGTGAGACCCTTGAATGTGCGTTTAACACTGGCCTGAGCATAATATCTATACATCATGATCCCGCTCCTATTAAATATTGAGTTCATCGGCAAAATAGAGCTCATTGATGATCTCAAGGTCCTCAAGACCAAGGCGACGGGTTTCGCTGCCACTCGTAGTGCGACCGCTGGCGGTTACATAGGCGCCGACCTCATCTAACCAGTGAACGTATAAAGTTGGGCCGCCAGCTTCAACTAATAGGAAGGCACCGCAATTTGTTCCGGCCTCGTCAAAGTATTTTTTGATATCGAGCGGGTCAATGAAGGGATTAACTAAATCAGTAATGAGCGCGGCTGTTTCGTCGAAAGTGAAAAGGTTTAAGGTGTCGTTCTTTTCTGCGTGATCGATATCACCAAGTGCGTAGTCAATGAGTTTAGAAACATCGGAATCAGATAAGAATCTGTACAGATCCCTAATAAGATCCAGGCGCTCAATATTCAGGCAAGCCGGGGCAAACTGATAAACAGCGAAACAGCGGGCGGCTTCTTCAAGGTTATTTAAAACATTGTAGGCAGCTCGGATGTCAGACAAAAAAGAGTTAATTTCGTCGTCCGGAGTTTCCAGCGGCTTACGGATTTCAACCGCGGCGGGAGCTGTCGGAAGAGTCAAACCGTCAATAATGTTTTTAAGGGCTGCGACTGCAAGAGGAGCCGGATAGGTGTTCGGTGTGAAGTTTGTTGTCATGATAGAACCCTTATGAAATGAATGATTTTAATTTGCGTAATAACGCAATACCACTAAAACGAAATATAAACGCAATATTTGATTTGCGCAATAACGCAAATTAACTAAATGTAAAAATATGTAACAAAATTGAAAAAGCAAAAATTTTGCTAGAAGAAAATAAGCAATACAGGGGTAAAGGAGGATAGAAAAAAATACAAGTTGGAAAATTTTTGCCGCGGATGATATGGCGTGAACGGCAAAAATTTTCCCTTAATAGCGAACGGGATTATTTTTGCCGTTCAGTATTAATAAAAGCGGTTAGTTATTTAGTTTTTTTAATTATTTTTAGAACATTTTCTTATTAGAGAAAATATAAGAATATACACATATAAGAGTTTTACAAGAAAAGCTAAAAAAACTAAAAAGCTAACCAAAATTTAGTTTTTTAGGTTTTTCAGCGTTCTTAATAAAACTTTTTAATTTGTTTAGAAGGCCTCTTGCATTTTCGGCTTGAATGGTAGGAAAAAGCAGGATTAGGATGGTCCGGCAAACGCGCGCGGGGCCGGCTGTTCCTTCGGAAAAGCACTCAACATAATAAACATTATGTTGAATAACTCCTTGAATAAGCGATAAAAATTAAGTAGAAAAAGTACGACCCCCACCGGGCGGCACCCCCGAAATTTTCGCCCGATTCCGCCCTCTACCTTGACCGAATGGCGGGGTGAATTTTGAGCCATTTTGAATTGAACGGGAAAAATTTTCCCGTTTGAATTAAATGCCAAGAAAACCCTTAAAAATATTTTTATTTCCTTGACAAACAAAAAATTAAATACGAAACTATCTGAAACAAAACCCGGCTTTGGAGAAAAATAAACGGATGAAAAACCTTGTTCCCTACAGCGAATCCCATAGGCGGATCGGGACTGATCACCCACGAGCCGTCTACACGGAGTCCGATGTGGAACACGTCCTCTACCTCCGGAGCCTCGGTTGGTCCTACAGCCGGATAGCGGCCAAGATGGAAATGCCCAGAGCAACCGTTTGGTCGATCTCCTGCGGCAGGACGAGAGCCTTCAATGTGCGTTACTGGAGGCAGCCGCGATGAGCGATCGGACGCCGAAGCTCCGTATCCGACGGGTCATCACAGGTGCCAAAGATGCGCAGGAGGCAGAAAAAGAGCTCCAAAGAATCGTGTCCGAGCGTCGAAAGAAGCCGGTCAAGGAGCAGCGGGAGTGGGGAGGCAGGCTCGAAATGAAAGAGCAGGTGATGCCGCTTCATACGAAACCCACCGGTCCGATTCCGGTATCTGCGGACGGCTCATGGACATTGTCCCGAAAGGCTTGTTTGCTGGAGTTCATTGCCAACGGAGGCTTGATCTCCGACTGGTGCAAGAAGGCCAAAGTGGGTCCCGGTTCGGTAGCGAGACTCGCGAGAAAGGATCCGGACTTTGCTAAGGCGCTGGACGAGGCCAAGTCCTTACGCAACGACGTTTTGGCAGAAGAAGCGCTCGAGATTGCCACAACGCCGAAGGTGGTTGAGGAAGTCATTGAGACCACGGCAGCAGACGGCTCGGTGGTGCGTGCTGTCAAGCGTTACGACAATGTGTACGCCAGAAAGCTTGCCTTTAATGCCAGGTTAGAGCTGCTCAAGAAGTGGGCGCCGGAGAAGTATGGTGACACTTTGAAGGTTGCTATGAACGACAATCGGGCTCAGGCGATCCTGTCAGCCAGAAAGAGACTACAGGGTACAGCAAATGGTAAGGATTGAAATCGATCATTCAGCCGATAATCTTTTGAAGCATGTGCGTAATGCTTGCATTATTGCTCAGGTAAAGCACCGTTCTGCTACCGATCCTCGAATTAGCAGGGCGTGCAAAAAAGCGGCGATTCACCTTGATGCCGCTTTGTATCAGTTTGAGAAAATAGCTTTGTGCGAATCTAGAGAGAAGCTTCTGAAGGAAGAATAGGAGCCCTCAATGTTTTCGGGGATGTTAGTTGAAGTAACCCTCACGATTTGGTCGTTTGCAACGATTATCTTGCTCTGGGCAACTATTTCACTCTGCCGGTCTCTAAAGTTGATGACAAAGCAGCTTCGATCCTGCAACGAGGCCTTGTCTACGCTCACTCGAATCGTAGTTATGAATAAGCATCTCTGGCCGGAGTCACGGGAGGAGATCACCCAATCTACGGACAAAATCGATCTTTCCCGGCTGAAATGGGTTAAATCAACATTTAAGGCATGAACAGGTTCTAAAGTTTGGCCGCAAACCCAACTACTATACCTGTGACCCTACCGCAGGGAAGTATCTTCTCACCTGGCCAATTTGGGTTGGTTGCTACTAACCAACTATTCCCGAGGTCATCCTTTTGAAAAAGTCTCACTATCGCAGGTTTATCTTCCTGGTTTTTAACGGCGGCTAGAACAATTTGCCCGTCTTCGGGTTCGGTCGCCAGCTCGAACACTTTCTCTATATAAAGTTGATCTCCTGCTGCTATCCTCGGTGCAAGAGCTTCGGATTGCATTTCAGTGGCAACTAACTCTTTGTCAGCCAGGCCTTCAAATGGGAAAGGAGGTAAAAATGTTTCATGGGGAGTTACATCGCCCTCTATTGCCGCGAACTCAATGTCTTCGCTTGAGACAAGAGGAACCTTCACACCTTTGAGGGTCTTTCCTTTGGCTGCGGAGTAACGACCGGCAAGTTGAGTGCCCTGAATCAATTCAGAAGGGGACGTCCCCAAAAACTCTGCAATTTTCGCGAGAGTAGCAGAACGAGGCTTGTCGGCAATGCCGTTTAGAAGCCTTGAGATGGTCGAAGCAGGGATATCGCAACCTACAGCTAAGGCGTTAGCGCTAATTCCTCTTGAAAAGAGTAATTGTTTTAACTTTTCCGAAAAGAGTTCCATTCCTTTCCTCCAGTGAGGGTAAGCCGATTTCCGAGTTTAAGTTCTGTTGATCAGTTTTCTTTCGTTAGTTTTTCGCAACTAAACGCTAAAAAAAGCAATTTATTTGCAATATTTTAGCTGTTGCCAACAAAAACGCAAAATGTTAATCTGTATTGCGTTTTATGGAATGGAGCTGTTAAATGCAAATCACAGCACAAATGTTATTGAAAGAGTGCCTCGCCACAGGGGCTACGCTTGCTGACGTGGCCCGTCGAACAGGTTTGGCCTATACCACGTTGTGGCGTATCCAAGTTAAAAGCGTTAATGGTCCGAGAGCCCGTCGGTTGTTAACGGACTGCCTTTTGCAACTAAAGGATAGGCAAGCATCTGTGGATAAAATTTTTTCGGAGAAGCATCAGAATGACTAAATCCTATATTCGAGAAAAAGGGCCTTTGGTCGTCGCCAATGGCTACAAGGTTGTTGCCATCCGTCCTAACTCCAAAGCTCCGATCGGTAAGGCTTGGCAGGAGCACCCGCTTACTGAAAAAGAATGTGCAGAGTATCCGGAAAAAGCGGCTGGTGTCGGTATCCTTTGCGGGGTCGGAGAAAATCCGATTTGCTGCCTGGATATCGATTGCTCCGACGGAGGAGTTGTTAAGGAAATTCTTGATATCCTTGGATTCGAGAAAACTGCATTAGTCCGTACCGGCCGAGCTCCGAGAAAGGCCGTGATCCTGAGAGCTGCGGCCGCAGGCTGGAAGAGCAGGGCGAGTAGGTTCTTTGAAAAGGATGGAGTGGTTATTCGTCTTGAGATTTTGGGTAAAGGCAAGCAGTTTGTAGCGTATCACATCCACGAGAAAACACAGATGCCCTACGTCTGGGACAATGCGGACGAGCAATGCGAGCCAGCCTACTTTCCAGCTGAGGACTTAGTGATTATTACTCAAGAAGAGGTTGAGGCACTCATTGCCGCCTTCGAGAGAATTGCGATAGCGCACGGCTATAAACCCGTAGGTCAGGCCTCCGGAGGCGGCAACAAAGACGATGATCCCTTCGGTACCGAGCCCTGCGGGTTGACGATTTCTCAGGCTAGAGAGATCGTCAATGGCGCCGGTATCGATAAACCCGATTACAACACATACATCCGAGTCGGCATGGCCCTTCACTTTGAGTTTCAGGGTGATGAGGAGGCTATGCTGATATGGAACGAATGGGCGTGCGATAAACCCGGCTATCGAGATTATGAGTCTCTAGCCTATAAGTGGAGCACGTTTAATCGCGGTGCGCATGATGATCCTGTCACCATGCGTTGGCTCATCAAAGAGTTCAACAAGTACCATGACAATTTTGAGAACGGAACCACGGAGTTCGATCTTTCAAAGCGCATGTACAAGCTTTTTGATGGGAAGTTAAAGCGGCTTGAAAACTACGACGAATGGTATCTCTTCAATGGCAAGCACTGGGACAGGATCGGGAACGATTATCTGACGGCTTTGGTTGCCCAGTCCATAGAACACATCATGTTTCGGGCAGCAAAAGATGCACCGGAAGAACTGCAGAAAGCCGCTTGGTCGGAGTATGGGAAGTTCAAGGCAAAGGCCTCTTCCTTGGTCTCTCGTGTCGTTACGAATATGAAGCGAGAGTTTGCCCATCTGGTTAAGGCCAATGATTTCGATAAGGGAACTCAATACTTTGGAGTGGACAACGGGGACATTGATTTATTCACCGGAGACTTTCTGCCGCCTGATAAGCGAAGAAAAATCTCTTTATGCTCGGCTGTCTCGTACGATCCTGAGGCCAAGTGCCCTCGTTGGAGAAGAACGATTGAGGAGTGTTTGGGAAGTGAAAAACTTGCATTCTTTTTCCAAACCTTAATGGGCTATGCGTTGTCAGGAACGACGAAAGAAGAGCTCTTCATAATTCTCCATGGCGCCGGCTGCAATGGTAAATCGACCCTTATGCGAATCTTGGCCGGAGTGTTCGGAGAGTACTATCGAGCAATTAGTTCGGATACTTTCGCCTCGATCGTCAAAGGAGCCTCCACAGTAGGAGGCGCTCGGGCTGACTTGATCGCACTTAAAGGTGCGAGGCTCGTGGTTGGTCAGGAGACCGACGAAGGAGCCCGTCTGAATGAGGCCGGCATCAAGAGCATGACAGGCGGCGATCCGGTTGTCGCTCGGCAAATGTATTCGTCGACAGTTGAGACCATCGATCCGACATGGACGATGATTCTTTCAACTAATCATCTCCCCGTGATTAAGGCTACGGATGACGGTATTTGGCGGCGCCTTGTTTTCCTCGAGTTTCCGAGGAACTTTGATAAAGACCCCCAGATCAAAAAGAATCTGAATCTCACCGACGAACTCAGAAAGGAGCTTCCGGGCATTCTCAATTGGCTTTTGGAAGGTCTGCATCGATATCAAAAGGAAGGTCTCGATGTTCCGGACGAGGTGCGCTTCCTCAAAGAAAAACTCCGGGAAGGTTCGGACGTGTTAGAGCGTTGGCGAACAGAGCGTCTTGAGGAGTGTGAGATTGAACAGGGAGAAGGTTTGAAGGCCAAGGATGCCTGGAGTGACTTTCTTCGGTGGGCCAGAGATGGGGAAGAGGAAATCGGTCAATACACTAAAACGCTGTTTACTCGCAAACTCAAAGAGAAGATTGAAAAAGGAAGGTTGTACAAAAACGCATGGATGTTTCAAGGTGTCAAACTCAGAGAAGAGGAGCAGGAAGAATGGTAGACGTTAAAGGTGTTACTTCTGAAGAAGTTGTTGCGCTGATGGCTCAGCAGCCGTTAGCTCTCAGAAAGAGGATTACAGAAACTTTGGAGCACGGAGTCGCAGGAGATCGAGATGCTGTTGATTGGATCGAAGGAACCCCTGAGTCGAGAATGAATGCGGTAAGAAGGCTCGTTAAGGAAGTCTTGGACGACGGCACCCCTTTAGAAAACATCAAGCTTCGCTGCGCAGGGATGAACTACTTGCTTCTCTGCCTCGGTGAGTTTATCAAGGACTCCAAAGAGGTGATGGAAGAGTTCGAGCAAACGAAACAGTAATGAAACTGTCTACATAACTCAAAGGTTTTGAATGATGATTAGGCCCATCTACACGGTGGGCTTTTTCTATGTCTGTGAATCAAGATGATGTTTATCTCGAACTGGCGAAGTGCTATGACGACCCCTTGCGGTTTGTGATGTGGGCCTTTCCATGGGGAGAGCTGCCCGAAACCTCTGTCGTGAGGCTCAAGGAGCCGTGGGCTTCTCGCTACCCAAACTGCCAATTCGGTCCGGACGAGTGGGCCTGCCAAATGCTCGATGATATAGGGGCATCCGTCAAGGCGAGAGGTTTCGACGGTTCACAGGCGGTTGATCCGATCCGAATGGCTGTCTCTTCCGGGCACGGTATCGGAAAGTCAGCCTTTACTGCTTGGCTCGTGTGCTGGATCATGGCTACCCGTCCAAATTGCAAAGGCGTGGTGACGGCGAATACGGCCAACCAGCTCGAAACAAAAACATGGGCTGAGATTACGAAGTGGATGCGCCGCTCACTCGTTGCGGACATGTTCGATATGAAAGCCACTTCCATCGTTTCCAAAGAGTCTCCCGAATCTTGGCGAGTGGATGCGCTGACTTGCCGAGAAGAAAACGCAGAATCCTTTGCCGGTCTGCATGCCGCTTCTTCGACTCCGTTCTACATTTTCGACGAGGCCTCAGCTATTCCTGCCGCCATCTATGAAGTTGCCGAAGGCGGTTTAACGGACGGTGAGCCGATGATGTTTCTCTTTGGAAACCCAACGCGATCTTCCGGCCGTTTCTATGACTGTTTCCACTCTAAGGCTAAGTTTTGGGATATTCGTAAAGTTGACTCCCGCACCTGTCATATCACCAACAAAAAGCAGATTCAGCAATGGCTTGAGGAGTATGGAGAAGATTCTGACTTCTTCCGTGTTCGTGTCATGGGTGAGTTTCCTAACGCATCCAGTTCGCAGTTTATTCCGACAAAATCGGTTGAAGAAGCGATGGCTCGCCCGGGCGGAGGTCTTAAAGCAAACCTTGCCATTATCGGAGTAGACGTGGCTCGCTACGGCAACGACGAGACAGTGATCTACTACAGAATCGGACGTGACGGACGACTTCCTTTCGAGCGTTACAGAGGCTTGTCTACGGTTGAGGTCGTCTCTAAGGTCAAGGCGGCAATAGCTCGAATCCGGCGTCTTGGATTTGAGGAAGTACGTGTGCATGTGGACGAAGGCGGTGTGGGAGGAGGCCCTGTCGATGTCCTGCAAGACGACGGGTATTTTGAGGTCTATGGCGTCAACTTCGGATGGAGTGCTGATGACCCGACGGCCTACCGTTTTAAGCGCGACGAGATGTGGGGGCGCATGAAGGAATGGATTAAAAACAAAGGTCTATTGCCCCAAGACGAGGGACTTTTAGCCGACTTGATTTCTCCTGAATACGAGATATTGCCAAACGGTGCGATCAAGCTTGAGAGTAAGGATTCAATGAAAAAGCGCGGGCTTCACTCTCCCGATATCGCTGACGCACTGGCTTTGACTTTTGCATATGAGCTTCCGGAGTATGGAATCGCTCCTAGAACTGAAAATGTCCAAGGCTTAGACAGGAATGCCTACGACCCCTTCGCTTAGGGTGTCTACATAACGCGAGCAAAGGGATAGACAATGCTTAGAAAAGAATTTGTCCTCTGAAGCAGGAACTTCAAAGGACGGATAGGTAGTACGTTGGAAAAGGGTACCTATGGAAAAGATTATAGCAGTGTTGGACTTTGTTATTAGGTTTCAACAGGGAGAAAAGCCTGTGAACACAGTATTAAATTTTGGACAAAATGCCCTCATTTATGTTTTCGCAGTTTATGGCGTCGTGTTGATTATTAAAGAGCTTCGGGCGATGTTTAAGAAAGATGGAAAGGATTAAAAATAATTCATAGGAAATGTCCGGAATGACTTTTGGAGAGTTGCCGTTGCAAACGCAAGGTGCGCTTGTGATTTTAGGTCTTTTACTCGTTAAACCTATAGCCATGGCCTTGATAGATGCTTGGGATGATTTCTGCGCTTGGGGAGAACGGAGGCGAAATGCTAGAGATTGAAATCCGTCCCGTAAGTGCCAAGGACTTTTTCTCGTATCCTGAGGCACGACGTTTGATAAAGGAGTATTCAAAGGAGTGCGCAAACAGAACCTTGGCTGCTTCACCTCCCAATGAGGATCAGTATCTCAAGCTTGAAGAGCTGGGACTTTTGAAAGCAGCGGGCGCATTCAACGGGGATACGATGGTTGGCTTTGTAGTTGTGGTCTTTTCTTTTGTACCGCACTTCAAAGAAGAAACGCTTGCTTCTACAGAGAGTTTGTTCCTGAGCAAATCCTTCAGAACCGGAAATAATGGCCTCAAGCTCTTGCAGTGGGCGAGGAACACCGCAGTTCTTTTTGGCTCAGCAGGTCTTTTTGTCTCGGCGCCGGCCGGATCAAGACTTGAAAAATTGCTCAGCCACAAAGCAGAGAAAACCAATTCCGTTTTCTTTCTGGAGGGCTTATGCAGCTAATGGCCTGTTCTCCTCAAGAGCTCTTGTCGATTCGCGGGATCGAAGAGAGTGTCAAAGAGGCCCCTCAGCTGAAGATTGAAATCAAAGAGGTACTTCACGCAGGTGTCTATACGCGTATAGCGATTGTTCCAGAAAACGTCTTACTTGTCGGTGCACTTATGAAAGTCCCTACGACCTTAGTTGTTGTAGGGAGGTGCGCAATGACAGTAAACGGCGGGACGTCTGTGGTGGACGGGATTGCATGCTTTACGTCCCCGCCGGGAAGAAAAACTGTGTTTAGGACTTTCGTTCCCACGAAACTAATTATGTCGTTTGCTACCAAAGCGGAGACGCTTGGGCAGGCGCGTCAAGAATTTACGGATGATGTGTTACAGGGAGAAGAGTTATGTCAGGAGTAACAACCGCTACGGTTATCGGAGCTTCTATTGCATCTGCGGCTATCGGAGCAGGTGCTTCAATGTATTCAGCTCATAAAACGAGCAAGGCTCAGAAGTCGGCTGCGGACCAACAGGCTGAGGCAAGCCGCAAGGCACTGAATCAGCAGAAGTCTGAGTTTGCAAGACAGAATCAAAATCAAGCCGATGTCGGCTCGCTTCTTGAAGGAAACACGGGAAATGAAACTGGCTCTACGTTACTGACGAGTCCGTTAGGCGTTGATCCGAATCAGCTCAAGCTCGGAAAAGGCACGAGCCTTTTAGGAGGATAACCGGATGGAAAGCCTGAAGACGCAGGTCCGGCGCCGCTGGGAGGATTTAAAGACAGAGCGCTCAACCTGGATGCCGCACTGGAGAGAAATCAGCGAAGTGCTTCTGCCTCGTTCGGGACGGTTTTTGCCTTCCGGCAACAACAAAGGCAATCGTAATGCCTACCGAGCAATCTTGGACAATACCGGCACCAGAGCGCTGAGAACGCTTTCCGGCGGGATGATGAGCGGCATGACAAGTCCTGCGCGTCCTTGGTTCAGGCTGACGACCTTGAATCCTGAGCTTGACGAGAGTTACGAGGTCAAGGCATGGATGAGCAAGGTCACAAGTCTTATGCAAATGGTGTTCTATAAATCAAATGTTTATAGAGCCCTTCAAATGGCCTATGAGGAGCTTGGTGCCTTTGGTACGAGTGCAACCATTATCCTTGATGATTACGAGCGTGTGATTCACTGTATGCCTCTGACAATCGGTGAGTTTGCGATTGCGACAGATTCTCGGGGTCAAGTAGATACCCTTTACCGAGAATTTCGAATGACGGTCTCGATGCTGGTAGGAGAGTTCGGACTGGAAAACGTAAGCGACTCGGTGCGCAAGCGTTATCAAGACGGAAAGCGGGACGACTGGGTGCATGTCATCAACGCAATTGAGCCCCGACTTCATTACGATCCGCATAAGCGTGACAACAAAAACATGCCTTGGCGGAGCGTGTACTTTGAGGTCGAGTCCTCCGAGGATAAGGTTTTGCGGGAAACAGGCTTTAGAAACTTCCCTGCATTGTGTGCTCGTTGGTCTGTAACCGGAGGAGATATCTATGGAAACTCTCCCGGCATGGAAGCTCTAGGGGATCTGAAACAGCTCCAACAGGAACAAAAGAGAAAGTCCCAGGCGATTGACTATCAGACTAATCCTCCTGTCATCATGCCTGCGGAATTGAAAAATGCCGGCGCCAACATCCTCCCGGGCGGTGTTACGTACTACAGTAATGCGGCGCAGGCGCAGAACATTCGCTCGGCTTTTGAAGTTCCGTTGCGTCTGGATTTTCTTTTGCAGGATATTCAAGATACTCGGGAGCGCATCAACGAGACTTTCTATCGTGACATCTTCATGATGATGGCAAACTCGACTGACAAGACGATGACAGCCACCGAGGTTGCCGAGCGCCATGAAGAGAAGATGATTCTTATGGGTCCCGTGCTCGAACGTCTGAATTCAGAGGCTCTGGATCCGTTGATTGCCCTGACATTTGAGCGCATGGTGGAAACCAATATGCTTCCTCCAATTCCTGAAGAACTCCAAGGGGCGCCGGTTAATGTCGAATTTATTTCTATCCTTGCTCAGGCTCAGAAAGCGATTACAACCAATTCCATCGACCGGTTCACTCAGAATTTGGGTGTGCTTGCCGGAATGAAACCGGACATGCTGGATAAGTTCAACAGCGACTTTTGGGTGGATTACTACTCGGATGCATTGGGTATTGATCCCCGCTTTATTGTTTCAGGCGAACAGGTAACGTTGATTCGTCAGCAAAGAGCCCAGCAGGAACAAGCCGCTCAGCAAATGGCTCTGATGCAGCAGGGTGCCAACGTCGCGAAAAATTTAGGAATTGGCGCAGACAGTCTTCAAAGCCAATCACCTGACGAGATCATGGGCGCATTTGCCGGATATTAGAAAGCCCTCAACCTTTCAGAAGCCCCGTCAGTCGGGGCTTTGTGCTGTCTACATAACGAGAAAAATCTATCTGATAATGGTCAGAAATAAAAATGCCGCTGGGGTCTAGTCAGCGGCGGTATCGAGAACCACGTTAAGAGAATCTCGACATGAAAGTAATTATACCTGAGCGAGCGATAAGCATTATGGAAAAACTACTGTTCAACGAGAAAGGGCGAATGCGCATGTGGGCGCAGTGCGCCCTTTGGATGGTGGTTGTTATCGAAGCGGCATTTGTTTGGAGCTTAATTCGATAACCCAATAAAAATGCCGCTGAGGATCAGTCAGCGGCGGTGATCGATAGGGAGTTAAAAAACATCGACCATGGGGATGATTATATCAAAACAGATGAGGAAGCTTATGGAAAAGCTGATGTTGGACGACCAAGGGAGCTTGCGGTTTTGGGCACGAGTTCTTCCGTGGGTAGTCATGACTTGGCTATCGGTTCTTGTCGTCGCTTTTACATGGAGCCTGATTCATTGATGGGCGAGGAAGACTACGACCCGCTTCAAGGTTTCTATGACGAGGAACAGCTTAAGCGCGAGCAGGAGCGCTACGCGCAGATAGAGCAAGAGACCTTTGATAGGGACATTGAAGCGCTCATGAGCACGGAACATGGAAGGCGTTTTGCCTGGAGGCTCTTGGGGATGTCGGGCGTTTTTCTTTCAACATTCAATCCAAAGGCGACTGATCCCGGAATGAACATGGCTTTTGAAGAGGGAAAGAAACAAGCAGGGTATTGGCTCTTAGGTGAGATTCAGCGGCTTTGCCCACAACAGTATTTTGTAATGACAGAGGAACAGAAAAAATGGCAGATGAACAAACTCAGGCTAGCCCGGCAGGCATAGAAACCCAAGGTGCTGCAACGGAAGGTCAGCAGACTCAAGGTGAAAGTCAGCAGGCTTCCTCTCAGCCCAATCCACCGAAAGGCGACGGGATGCCGAATGCTTTGGGCGAAGTGAATACTGAAAATCCGCAAACTACGGAGGAACCCAAGCAGCAGAGTACCGCTCCTGAAAAGTACGAACCTTTCAACTTTGGTGAGAATCCGGCTATCGATCCGACGCACATAGAGCAGTTCTCAAATGCTGCTCGTGAGGCCGGTCTCTCCCAAGAACAGGCTCAGAAAGTTTTGGATTCCTTGGCCCCGTCGGTGGCAAACAAGCTCAGAGCTGACTTGGTTCGTCAAGCCGGAGATTGGCTCAAGGCCTCGCAAGCCGATCCTGAATACGGCGGTGCTGCTTTTGAAGCGAACAAAGGTATTGCGGTCAGTGCATATCAAAAACTCGCAACTCCTGAGCTCAGAGAGATTCTGAACAATTCAGGACTTTGCAATCACCCTGAAGTCATTCGTCTGTTCTACCGCATCGGCAAGATGACTTCACAGGACTCCGGTGTCAAAGGTGCTCCAATTCCCCGAGACAACGGATTTGCGGACATGTATCCGAATTCTCCGATGCGTTGGTAATTAACTTAAACAGGAGTGATAAATGGGCGTATTAAATACCTCTAATCCGACACTGGCAGATGTCGTTTCCCGTTTGGACGGGAACAAGAAGATTGATGCGGAAATCATTGAAATGATGACCGAGACCAACGAGATGCTACCTGATATGACTTCGATTGAAGCCAACGGTGTGACCGAGCATCTCACGACAGTTAGAACGGGTTTGCCTGAAGTGACGTGGCGCTTACTGAACTACGGTGTTCAGCCTTCCAAGTCCACGACAGCGCAGATCAAAGACTCGATCGGCATGCTTTCTGCCTTGTCCGAAATTGACAAGAAACTTGCCCAGATCAATGGATGGTCCGGTCTGTGGCGTCTGACAGAAGACTCCGCCTTCATTGAAGCAATGTCACAAAAAGTTCAAAGAGCCGTTCTCTACGGTAACGATAAGACGGGTGTCGAACAGATTCTTGGTTTGAGTCCCCGCTACTGCACAGGTGACCCGAAGAAGGCTGAAAACGCCAAGAACGTCATTGATGCAGGCGGCACAGGCAACAAATTAACATCCATTTGGCTGCTTTGTTGGTCTCCTCGCACCTTGTTTACAACTTACCCGAAGGGATCCCGAGCCGGTCTTTCTCATCAGGACCTGGGAGAGTACCTAACAACGGACGCAGACGGCGGAAAGTATCTCTGCTTGGGTACTAAGTACGACTGGGATATCGGCCTTGTTCTTCGCGATTGGCGCTTCGTTGTTCGTATCGCCAACATTGATCAGGAAAAACTTACGGACGATCCGCAAAACGATGGCGGCACTGATCTGATTCGCCTGCTGATGACAGCCAAGAACAAGCTTCCGAATCTCAATACCGGACGTATTGCCTTCTACTGCAACAGAGAAGTTCGAAACGCTCTGGAAGCCCAGTGCATGAACCGCAGGAACGTCCAGCTTTCTTTGGATCAGGTCTCTCAGGCTCATCCGGTTTTGAAATACGCAGGTATTCCGATCCGCATTGTGGATGCGCTTACACCGACAGAAAAACGGGTTCCGTTCCCTGCTAAGACAACTGGAACCGGCGGTGGCCAAGGCGATCAAGAGGGTCAAGGCGGCGGAGACTAAGTGAAAGAACAGGAGGTTAGAAATGATTAAAGACGCATTGTTAATGCTCACACCGGATGCAGGGCAGGACCTTACAGCGGCCGCTGCTTCTGCAAACACCATCGATCTTTGTCAAGTCAATCCGACTCCGGGCATGAATCGAATTCTTTCAGTTGTGTTCCAGGTTATGGAAGATGTGACCGGCACAATTTCTTTCGGAATAGCTCACTGCGATACCGCCACCGGAACATTCAAAGAAGCCGTGACATCCGAGACGCTGACTGCGCCCGAGGCCGGTACACAAATTGCTCTGCCTATTCCTGAGAAAACACTTCAGTTTATTCAGGCAAAGTTCGGCGGCAGTCCAACAAAAGGCAAGGTCAGAGCCTTCGTCTCCATGAGCCACGATAATTGGTACGCGGCTAAAGAGGCGCCGTCTAAACAAATCGAGTAAGTAACTTTTGAGTCATTCTCCTTGAGGTTGAAGTTTTGGGCGCTCCTAGCAAGCGCCCTTTTTTAAAGGTACGGCTATGGCAAGTAAAGTCAGTATTTGTAATCTTGCACTTACTCGAGTGGGAGAAGCGGGATCGATCACGAATATCGATCCGCCTGAGGGCAGTGTGCACGCGAAGGTTTGCGCGACACTTTATCCGGTCTCCGTTGGAATTCTCCTGGAGGCACACGACTGGAGATTTGCCACCAGGAGAGCCGCGCTGGCGGAAATCCAAACAAAAGAGCTGCACGGCTGGAGAGGCCTTTTTGCTTTACCTAGCGATTGCCAAAGGGTCATTTCAGTGCGCCCAAGCACGGTTCAAAGGGCGCCGTGGCCTCAGAATCCACCCTTTGCCGTGGAGCGCTTTGACGGCTCCCCAGCCCTGTTTACGGACTGTCCGACCCCGGTGATTCAGTACATTATGGCTGAGCCCGGAGTCGGTTCTTTCCCGCCGCTGTTTGTTGACGCTTTAGCGTGGCACCTTGCTCAGGCTCTGGCTGGTTCTCTGATCAAAGGAAAAGAGGGACTGCAAATCACCGCCGCCCTTACAGCGAAATATAGAGAAGCCTTGGGGGAAGCGATGAAAAAGGACGCGGGTCAGCACTTTGAGCCTATCTGTCATGTCGCTCCGTGGATTGTCGTGAGGTAGGTATGACGATAAGAACACTTCAGTCGTCCTTTACGGGCGAAGTCTCTCCTTCCATGTACGGCCGCATTGACAACGATAAGTACAGATCGGGTCTAGCCGTTTGTAGGAACTTTATCTGTTTACCTCAGGGACCGGTACAAAATCGCAGTGGGTTTGCGTTTGTGAGACAAGCCAAACACGCAGACAGACCTTCACGCCTAATAGCCTTTGAGTTTTCTTCGACGGACACGATGATTCTTGAATTCGGTCATCAGTACATTCGTTTTCATTCTCGAGGCGGAACCCTTTTGAATGCCAACGGGACACCTTACGAGATTGCCACACCTTACAGCTCAGACGATATTTTCGTGATTCACTATGCGCAGTCGGCTGACGTGATGACGCTTGTGCATCCGCACTATCCGGTAAAAGAATTGCGCCGATACGGAGCTTACGACTGGCGGTTAATAGACGTGACGTTTAACTCTCCTTTGAGCCCTCCGGGGAATGTCTCTGTTGAATACGTTCCCAACGGAAACGAATCCGACAGCCGCTTTACTTATAAGTACAAGGTGACAGCCGTCCAAGATTCAGACGAAGGGCAGAGAGAAAGCGCTCCTAGTGCGGCCGCCTCTGTTAGCTGCAACCTTTGGTGGGATAACGCACTAAATCGGATTACATGGTCTCCGGTCTCGGGAGCCGCCCGCTACAGGGTCTACAAATCCACGGCCGGGGTTTTTGGTTATATCGGAGAAACGGAAGGAACGAGTTTTGAAGATAACCGAGTAGATGCTGACGACGGCATCACTCCGCCTCGGTACGACGCTATGTTCACGCCGGGCGACTATCCAAGCGCAGTGGCTTACTTCGAGCAGAGGCGGTGCTTCGCCGGGACGGTCAAGCGCCCTCAGTTTGTATGGATGACGCGCTCCGGTACGGAAACCGATATGGCCTACCACATCCCCGTAGTAGATGACGACCGCATCAAGTTCAAGATTGCGGCTCAGAAGGTTTCAAGGCTGAAGCATCTAGCTCCCTTATCTCAGCTTTTAGCATTGTCCGAAAGCGCAATTTTCAGACTGTCTCCGGCCAACTCGGATGTAATAACACCTGAGTCCGTCTCTGCGAAGCCTCAGGTTTACCAAGGCGCCTCCGAGGTTCAGCCGCTTTTAATCAGATCAAATCTTATCTACGCCTCCGAACGAGGCGGTCATGTCATTGAAATGGGCTACAACTGGCAGCAGGGAGGCTTTGCTGTCAACGATCTCTGCGTTTTTGCCCCGCATCTTTTTGAGCGTGCGAGGGTAAAAGACATGGCGCTTGCGCTGAGTCCCCATCCGATCATTTGGTGCGCGATGACGGACGGCTCTCTGCTCGGGCTTACATATATGCCTGAGCAAGCTGTGAGCGCCTGGCACCGGCACGACACTATAAACGGGGCCTTTGAGTCTGTGGCGGTTGTTCCTGAAGGGGATGAGGATATTTTGTACGCGGTCGTGCGCAGAACGATTAACGGGGCAACCGTGCGTTTTATCGAACGCATGCACGAGCGTCTTTACAACGGTCTTGAAAACTGTTTCCACGTGGACGCGGGGGCGACTTATGAAGGGCAGGAAACTCAAACAATTTCAGGCCTTGGTTATCTCGAGGGCTGTGAAGTAGCAATTCTCGCAGATGGTGCAGTACTGCCGCGGGAAGTGGTTAGGAACGGGAAGATTACGCTTGAAGTTCCTGCGAAAAAAGTTCAAGTCGGTCTTCCTATTACCTCCGAAATTCAGACGCTTCCGCTTATCGTCAATCTCCAAGACGGCTCATTTGGACGAGGGCATCAGAAGAACATCAATCGAGTGTGGATGCAGGTGTATCAGTCCAGCGGGGTTTTCGTAGGGCCGAATTTTGAAGACCTAACAGAGGCTAAGCAGAGGCTGGACGAGCTTTACGGAGAGCCGCCCGAGCCCCTGAGCACTGAGATTGATGTGCCGCTGCCGGGTTCCTGGAACGCCTCAGGACAACTCGTTCTACGGCAAAAAGATCCTCTGCCTCTCACGCTTGTTGGCATTACCTGCGATCTAGCACAGTAAAGGAATAAACATGGCTTCTTTAACGAATATGACACCGGCGCTACGAGAGCACATGGCTTCCGTAGGATGCGCTCCCGTTGGTCCGGACGGACTTGGAGTTCTTAACCCGATTCCTGAAAGTACATCCGCGGTGGGGAGCGGGCTGAACGGAATCATGCTCGGAGCATCCATAGGTCAGGCGATTGGAGGAATTTACTCTGCGTTTGTTGGCGCTAAGACCACCGCTTATGTACAGAAAAAGCAGGCTCAGATCGCACGGGACAATGCCGAGATTATGCGCATGGGCGCTGAGACAGCTTATCGACAAGGTGAGCAGAAGGTCGCTCAGATTACGCGCAGAGCAGGACAGCTCAAGGGAGCTCAGAGAGCGCGTTATGCCGCCAATGGGGTTGCTCTTGGCGTAGGCAACGTGGCTGAAGTTGCCGCCAATACAGACCTTGATAAAGAAATGGATGTCTGGACGGCCAAGTTCAATGCAATGCAGGCCGCCTGGGGCTACAACCGTAAGTCTTTGGAATACGGTGCGCAGAGCGGAGCGCTAAGGACGATAAGCAATACCAACAGTTCTTTGGCTCCGGTTGCGGCCATAGGAGCTGGTCTTAGCGGAGCAACTCAAGTCGCGAGCAACTGGTACATGTTTAACGGCAAATTCGGACTAGGCCTTGGGAGATAAGAATGGCAAAAGTTCCTACATACGGCGGCCCTCAGCTTTTGATGAACAATCAGCCCGTAACGATGGGCTTTACGGATTACGGCAGCCAAGTTATCAAGCCTAAGGTTGATCTCAATCCGGCTTTGCGTCTTGCGGCAAAGTTTAAGGCTGAGCAGGACAACGTCCGCGTGGACGACGCGCTGACTGACTTAAAGCGCTACATGATTCAAAAAGAATTTGGCGAAGATGGCAAGAACGACGGCTGGAGAAGCTTACGCGAGAGGGCCGCTTTAGAAAGGGATGAGAGCGGATTAGGCCTGGCAGATCGAGTCGATAAAGACGCTCGACGCTATGGAGGGGAAATCGCTAAGTCCTTAACCCCTGAACAGCAACAGCTCTTTAACCGAAAGGCTCTTTATCTCTATAACGGAAATTATGACCAGGTGATGGGGCATGCATTTCAGCAGCAACAGGAGTATCAGAAAAGCTCTATCAACAACAGAATTGCATTGGCGCAAAGAGCCGCGGGCTTGTATGCGGATAACCCGGGAATGCTTGGGGCGCAGATTGAAGATATCTCTCTTGCGTCAAAGGAAGCCGGAAGAATCGGCGGCTGGAGTGAGCAGGAGATTTTGGTAAAAACGAACGAAGAGACTTCCAAGGCCGTAGGAAACGCTTTGGATACGCTTCTTTTCCAAGCACAAAAGAATCCAGCCGTGGCTGAGCAAGCTTCAGGCCTTCTTCGTACTTATGCCCCTTACATGACCCCGGAGACGGTAAGACGGTACGGAGAGCTTATTCGCTCCGCCTCCCAGGGCTATCAAATCGACCAAGTCGTAAAGCGGGATCAAGAAAGAAATAAGAACACACCGGAGACACTTATGGCTTCTGCTTTGGCCGGTCCGCTGACGGAAGAAAGAATCCAAGGACTTGGGGTTAAATTCGGAACAGGCTTCATATCCGGGCAAGAGTCAGGAAACCGTCAGTTCAAACAAGTTCCTCGCAGAGACGCGAACGGAAAGATAGAAAAGGATGATAAGGGCAACATTATTTATGACGACGAAGTGTTGATCGGCAGATACTCGGACGGCAAGACACCCAAGAGCGCGAGAGACTTTTGCTATGGAAAATTCCAAGTAAGCGGGGATGCGGCCTATGAAGCCTCTCAAGCCTTGGGTGACAAGCTTACGCGAGCTCAGGTTCAGGAAAAGATCAAATACGATCCGGCCTTCAATGAACGCATTGGAATCAAAATCATCACCGATCACATCAAGTTCTACGAAGGGGATCTGCTCAAAGCGGCGGGTGCTTATAACGCCGGCCGTGGGAATGTGAACTTAGCAGTGCTGATGGACAAGGAAAACGGGGGAAACGGCTCGGGCTGGCGGAAGTACTTCGGAACTGAAGAGCATCGTGCCAGAGCAAAGAAACTCGGATACAGAGCGCTAGCCGGGAAGGACGCAGTGGGCTACGTAAACAAGGCCGCCTCCTGGGTGCAAAAAGAGTTTGGCGGAGTAGCGCATGGAAGCGACGGTAAAGAAATTGCTCCGGGTGACCCGAGATACTTCCAAGCTCTACGCAAGACTCGGACTCGTAAAGAGCTGGAGGAAGCAGCCTTGGCGGACGGCTCGCCTGTCTCTGTCGAAGCGCGAGACAATCCCGAAACACGAGAGAAGATCGTAAACGCTATGGTGGTCGCCCAGCAAAGGGATAACGAAGACTATGTCCAAGAGCAAACAAATCTCCTAAACAGTGGGATAAATGTTTTGTCCGAGACACGGGGAAATCTACAAGACCCGCGCATGCTCCAGCTTCTGCCGCAGATGAACCCTCGTGCTCAAGCCGAACTACGCGGTTGGGCGCATAAGATTCAGATCGGAGACACGAGCGGAGATAAGGAACTGTTTCTCCACTACGACGTCCGCCCAACTGAACTATATAACCTCACTCGGGAACAGCTTGACGGTATGAGGATCCGGCTCTCAGCTGAGCAATGGGATGCACTGGATACAAAGTGGCTGAAAATGCATGAGAAAGAAGGAGCTTCGCGGGATAAGGCTTTGCAAGCTCGAATGGTGGCGGCAAATGGGCAGAGCCTGCCAGAATATCAAACTGCCAAGCTGGAGAACATCAAATCGTATCTGAGGACTATCAGTGGGAAGTTTAAGGATCTAGGTGAAGAGCAGGCAGGCGCATTACTGTCGGAACTTCAAAAGGCCATTAACGTCGAGCAGACCAAACGCCAACGAGAGCTTACAGAGGAAGAAAGAAACGAGTTTATTAAAAGTCTTATGGCCTGCCGCTTTGACATAAACGGCTTTATCTTTGATAGCCAGAAAGGTCTGATGGAGCTTAAAGCCAGTGACTCACCGAACCACGGAAACTTGGACGCTTTCTACCAACTCAAGCAGTATGCGAACCAGAGAATTAAGGCGGCCGGATTTAATCGGGACGCGACAGACGGAGAGGTGCAGGAAGCGCTGTACCACATCATGATTAGCCGAAACCCCGATTGGTTTACATCCATGAATGGAAAAGTTCCTGAAGTCTATGCCGAAGCAATTCGGCAAAGCAATCCCGGCAAACGCTTTTCTAACGCCCAGCTTTTTAAAGAATATCTGACGCTTCGGATGAAAGGGATATCGCTCGAAAGCACAACACCGAATTACGCAATTCAAGGAGATTACTAATGCCGTCTAACTCTTTAAAGGACTATTACGCAGAAAAGAACCGCACGGAAGCCTTGGAGGGTCTGGCCTCGGCAATGGCTTCCAAAGAGAGCCCCGAAGAGACGGCGGCACGCCTAAGGAAAGCACGTGACTTTGATGTTGAGCCGCAAGTGGCTGACGGTCTTACGCCTGCCGAGGTAGATAACTTTTACGCTCAGGACGCTTTGAAAGAGGCGACACCCGTGTATCTCAGAAAAGCCGGAGAGGTGGATTTTGCTAATTTGACGAAGGATGATCTGCCTACCACATTCTCGCTTGAGAGTTTGTGGTGGAAGATTATGGGCGCACCTGCAAAGGCTGACGGGGCCTTGTCCACAACAAGAAATTCAACCGCTCGAGGCGGATATGGGCTTGCGAATGCAATGCCGATTTTTGGCAACGCAGCTAAGGCAGAAAGAATCCGCTCCCAGCTTCTTGAGCTGGAGAATACTGAGAAGCAGTTGGCGCAAGGAGTGAGTGCGGAAGAGCTGTTCGGCTCAGAAGACGATCCGACGGGAGAGGCGCACCGAGTGGCTTTTGAGCATGGCCTTCCGGCGCTTCGCACGAAACTTCAGGAGGAACTTTCTCAAGCGCTAAAGGACACCGCTTGGAACAACTCAATGAGCGGATTGTATCCGCATAACGAGGCTTCTCAAAAACTCTCTGAAGCAAAGACAGCCGGAGAGGCCATTGAACTTATCCTTTCAAACCCATCCATCATTGCAGATATCGGCCCCGAATCTCTGGTGCAATACGCTCCAATGCTTCCAATACTCGCTGCGTCCTCTTTCGCCGGACCCGCGGCGCCGGCTCTGATGGGCGGTCTTTCCGGCGCCTACTCCTACGGTCTTGACAAGGCTTCCGGCATGATGAGCGGAATGGCTGAGAACGCTGTCAACGTACAAAACGGAGCTTCGATATTTAAGTTTATGACCGATCCTAAGCTTCGCGGAATTTATGAAAACGTAGAAGGGGAGGCCGAGCGTCATGCAGCCGGAGTCGCTCTTTTCGATGGGCTAAGCGCAGGACTGGCTGGAAAGCTCGCATTGCCGGCTTTTATCAAAAGCAGAATCTCCTCGCCTTTTGCAAAAGAGATGGCGAACATGGCGGTGCAGACTCCGATTCAAGGAGCTTTAGGGTCAGCAGGTGAGGCAAGCGGTCAGCTCCTAGCCAAGGGAGAGATTACCAATTGGGGAGACGTGGTCGCTGAATTTGCCGGAGAAGGTTTTACGGCTCCGATTGAAGTCTTGTCTGCCGGAGCTAAACGCCTTAAGGGGGCTTCTATAGAACAGGCTAGGGCCGAGGCAACGGCAGAGGCCTTTAAGAAACTTGGAGAGTACTCTCAAGCCTCTAAGCTCATCGCACGGGATCCTCAAACGGCGGCCGAATATATCGAGGCCGTGGCAGAGGATGCGGGGCCTGATAAACGAAATGTGCTGTTGGACGGGCAATCCTTGCACCAGGAAGGACTAGACACAAAGCTGATTCAGCTGCTTCCCGAACGAGCGGAAGAGATTACTAAGGCCGTTCAGGAAGGCTCGGAGATTGCGATCCCTGTAGGGGAGTTCACAACCAAAGTTGCAACCTCTGAACTGAATCAGCCCTTAGCTGAACTTGTCCGAGTGAAGGGTCAGATGTCTTTGCACCAAGCTCGAGAGGTGCAGGAAGAGATCATGGATATGGCAAGGCAAGAGGCCGAAACTGCACTGAAGAAAGATGACTCAGAATTTAGAGAATCTTCTAAACGTGTCGGCCAAGACATTGCCTCTCTTATGGAGAACTCAGGCGCCACGAAAGCAGAACAAGGAGCGATTACTACTGTGTTAAGTACGCTCGTCAACAACCTTGCTCGAGATTTAGGAGTTCTCCCGGAGGTGGTTTGGGCAGAGCACGGCTTAAAGAGAGTCCTCGACGGAAACGCTCAGGTTCAAGGTGAGTCATTGCATATGCCTTCTCTAATCTACGATAAAACCTTTGGGGAGTTCTTGGAGGATTCCGTTAGGGCAAGGTTCGTTAAAAAGATCAACGTGGCGCAAGGGGTTGGAGAATTCATTGAAAAGAACTTCAAAGTTCCTGTAGCGAGCACGGAAATCCAAATGGACAAAGATAGAGGGAACCATGCTAAAAAGCACCAGCTTTCAACTCAGGAATGGGTAGAAGTAATGAATCTGCCATTGGAAGCTGAAGTTATAGGAAGCGGTAGATGGGGAGACAGAGTTTGGATGAGTAAAAAACTACCAAACGGAAAGTGGCTGTCTGCGGTTTTCCTTGTAACTTACAATGCGAATCGAAAAGGAGAAAAACTAAGATTGGGTTTGGCGACCGCCTTCACAGGAACAGAAGGTCAGTACAGAGCTTGGCTGAAGAAAAATAGATTTTTGGCCGAGAAAAATAATAAGGACGGAGAGTACGCCGCTGTGAGGAACCTCCCTCTCACTAGTTTAACGAGCTCGTCCACAGGGACGGTACACGGCTATGATAATCACCTGAAAAAGGCAATCGACTCTTCGTCCTATGCCGATAGGATACCACGAAAGGACAAAGATGCTCTAAAACCACAAGTGAAGACGGCTCAGCCAACAGAGATTCCTGTGAGCCGCTCTGCCGATTATGGGAAGGCGTCTCCTTCCGCGCTGAACAACGAGGACAGTTTATCACAGGGCAATATGGGTGATTACTTCCCGGACTCTAAGACGATCGTCCGATGGTTCAGCGCAGACCAGTCCACACTCCTGCACGAAAGCGGCCACTTCTACCTCGACATGCTGATCGATATCAGTAAAAAGCTTCAGACAAAAGGCGAGCTTTCTGCCGGTGAAAAGCGAGTTTTGGATCGAACCCTTGCAACACTTAAATGGCTGGGAGTGGATTCACTTTCTTCATGGGAAAAACTTTCTTTTGAAGAGCGTCGCCCGATGCATGAGAAGTTCGCTCGACACTACGAGGCTTACCTGTTTGAAGGCAACGCTCCCACCAGGGGCTTGCGTGCAGTCTTTCGTAGATTCTCCCAGTGGCTGCGTTCGATCTACACCGTAGTTTCAAATATTCCCGGCGTAGAGATGAGCGATGATGTCCGAGCACTTTTTGATCAGTTATTTATTTCTACGGAGCAAGTGCAAGAGGCTCGCTATCGCAGAGGCATGTTCAAAATGTTTGAGAGCTTCGCTGAGTCAGGTTTCACAGAGGAAGCGTGGCTGAATTATGTGGAGCAGTATCGAGAGACAGATGCCGAGGCGATTGAATACATGCGGGCCCGCGGCATGCGTGATATGGCTTTCATTTCAAATCTCCGAGGAAAAACGCTAGACGCGCTTCGCAAAAAGTCCGAAGGCGAGCGTAAACGAATTGAGTCTGAGGTTCGTTCAGATCTTTCTAAAACTCCAATTTACGAGGTATGGGACTTTTTAAAGAACGGGAAGGATAAAGACGGAGTTCATATTTCTGCCAAGCTCACGCCAAGCGAGCTAAAAGCGGTAGGGGTGGATGATGCGAGTATCGAGCGTCTAGTAACGGAGGGTCTTGTCGGAAGAGACGGCGATCCGCAATTTGGAGAGCAGACAGCTCAGGCTTATGGCTACCAATGTTTGGCTGAGCTGGCTCAAGCTCTAGTAACCGCACCTAATCTTGAGCAGGCCGTACAAGCGGCAACTCAGGAAAGGATGTATGCAGAGCATGGCGAACTCGCCACCGAAGAGGAAATCCAAAGAACTGCCGACGAAGCAATCTTCAATCCGAGCTTAAAGCGGCTTCTTGCCACGGAGATTTCCGCCATGGAAAAAGCCGCGCCTGGAAGACTCGATATCGATATTTTCGAGAAGATGGCGGAGCAGGAAATTCTCAGCCTAAGGGTGAAAGACATCGACCCGAAAAAGTTCAGAACGGCGGCTGGGCTTCGGGCTAAAGAAGCACGGCGTCTGCAAAAGGAGGGCGACATCAAAGGCGCAATTCGCGCTAAGCGTCAGGAACTATACCAAACATGCCTTGCAATAGAGGCGAAAAAAGCGGTCGAGGCGTGGAAGAAAGACGTTAAATTCTTTAACAAGCTTGTCGGTAAGAATCAGATCGAGGGGCTGTCTACAGATTACCTCGTTACGATCCAGCGCCTTTTGGAAAATATGGGAATTTCCACATCCCGTCAGCTCGGAGAAGGCCATCAGCTGAGCCTGAGAGAATTCTTGGAGTCTCTTTTTAACCAAGAAAAGACTGTTCCCCCGATTGATCCCAGCCTAGAACAGCGCCTGATCAATCATCGGATGATCTTTGCCAACAACAAGAAGCCTTTTGAGGAGATGAGCAGATCGCTTCAGAAAGAGGCGGCTCAGGCAGTCAGAGACCTTTACCGGGCAGGACGGAAAGAGCAGCAGATTTTGGATGGAGAACAGGCGCAGGAGCTCTCGAAAGTGGTTGGTGAGCTAAGCGGTGCGATTGTCCAAAACGCTCAATTCCGTGGTAGGGAAGGTGTACGGCACACGGAAGAGACGGGACCGTGGGTTCGCTTTAAAGAACAGCTTGAACGAATTGGCATGTCGCACGCAAGAATCCCTTCCCTTCTTGCCGCCATGGAAGGTACGAGGTTCGGCAAATTCTTTGACTACGTTATCTCACGAGCCGACTCTTGCGGGACTAAGGAAGTGCAGCTGAAAAACGAGTACGCAGTTAAACTCTTTGCCGCAACCAAAGTTCTCCAAACTAAGAGAAAAGATAGAGTTAAGCGGTACTTCAAATCCGTGGGTGCTTATCTTTCTCAGGAACAGGTGAGAGCGATTGCGCTGAACGCCGGCAACAAAGAAAACTTGCAGAGGCTGATCGACGGCTCCGAGAGCGCCCCTTGGTCCGGCGGAAAGAAGTGGACAAAGGAGCAGATCTTTGCCTTGATCGGGGAAGCGTTAAGCGCTGAGGAGCTTGCCGCAGTTCAAAAGGTGTGGGATGTTTTTAACGAGCTTTGGCCGCAGATTGCAGAGAAAGAGCGGCGTGTTTACGGAAGAGTTCCGGTAAGAGTTGAGCCTCAGGCTTTGACCGTCACTTTAGCTGATGGCCAAGAAGTTACTTTAAAGGGCGGTTACTATCCGATTCAGTACGACAAAAAGGCCTCCTTCCAGGCTCAAGATCAAAACGATATGCAGGCCGCCAAAGAGCTTATGGACGGTGCTCACTCAAGCCGAACCGCAAGAAGAGGATTTTTAGAGAAGCGCTTGGCCCACGTCTATGACCGTCCGCTTTCTCTAACCCTAAGAGCTGCTTTCGAAGGGCTTGACGCTGAAATTCATGAGCTCTGCTGGCAGGAGTGGTTGGCAGATACCAACAAAATTTTCCGGCAAAAGAAACTCAGAGAGACCATCCGAGACTATTGGGGCGTAGAGGCAGAGGGGGCTATCCGTAAATGGATTGAAGATATTGCGGCAGGGACTTCTTCTCAAAAATCGATGGGCGATGGAATAGCCGCACTTCTCAGAGCGAACGTATCTCTCGTTGGAATCGGGTTTAATTTGGTGACTGCGTTAATCCAGCCGATCGGCATGCTTCAAACCGTGACGATCTTGGGACCTCAATGGTCGGCAAAAGGAATCGGCGAATTCATGCTTAATCCCTATGGCAAGTGGAAGGAAGTCTGCGGCAAGAGTCAAGCAATGGCAGACAGAAGCAGAACTCGGTTTCGTGAGCTTACCGAAATCCAAGCTCTAGTAAGCGGGACGAACGGAGCGCTTAAGGATAAGTTTATGCGAAGCGCTTACCTGCCGATTGTATTTATGCAGGCACTGGTTGATGTTCCGACTTGGCTAGGGGCTTATAACAAGGCACTTTCTGAGGGGAACACGGAAGCTCGCGCAATTGCTATCGCAGACAGAACGGTCACGGATGCTCAAGGCGGAGGTCGTACGCAGGACTTATCCGGTATTGAACGAGGCGGAGAGTGGGCAAAACTTTTCACGGTTTTCTACACGTTCTTTAACACGGCTTTAAATATAGCCATGGTGACCGGACATACCCAGAAGGGCATGAAGCGGGCGCTCAATCTTCTTACGCTGCTGGCCTTCCAGCCGATCATTGAAACCTTTGTGAGAGAAGGGCTCAAGGCTACAGTAAGCGGTGGCGACGATGACGATTGGTTAAAGAAGACTTCTATCAAGGCCGGAGGCAGTGTAGTCAACTTTAACCTAGGTCTTCTTGTAGGCCTGCGAGAAGTGGCTGAGCTCGGCCAAGCGCTCTCAGAAGGCGAAGCTCCGCGGGGATACAGCGGCACGGGCGGCTTGCGCAAAGTGGTTGATCTTTATCGCTTGGGACAAGCTGTTTCCAAGGACAGCTGGGACGAGAATACCTTAAGGGCGGCAGTTACCGTGCTTGGGGAATGGTCGCCTGTTCCGATTCCTGTAGTTCCGATCAATCGAGCAATCAGCGGAAAGAAAGCGATGGAGGAAGGAAAAACAGATAACCCCTTATCAATTTTCCTCGGATATTCAAGCTATTAGAGCTGTCTACATAACGACGAATTTCTGCCTGACAATAGCTGAAACTTCGGAGTTATAGTGTGACAATCTCAAAGGAACTAAGGGCTACAAGCATCCTGAAAGGAAATGGTGTCAGTACCGAATTTCCTTTCACCTTTAAAGTCTTTAACGCCCTCACAGACATTGCGGTTTTCCGTTCAGACAGTTCGGACAGTCTTTCAGAGGAGCAGGTAAGCAGAGACGCTTATGCTGTAACTCTGAATGCTGATCAAGAGAACCATCCTGGGGGAGTAGTGATTTTCGCCTCTCCTCCAGCCGCTAATAGCGTTTTCGTTATTCAATCGTCTATACCGGCTTTACAGGGAGTTTCACTGACCAACCACGATCGGTTTCTGCCAGATGTATTGAACGAAGTCCATGACAAACTGACTGCACTTGTACAGCAGCTTGCTTATCTGCTTGGGCGCTGTTTGGTCGTTCCATCAACCTTAGAAAAAACTCCGCAGGAGGTTCTCAATGAGGTGTTGGAAATCGCGGCGACTGCGAACAAATATGCTCAACAGGCCCAAGCTATTTATGACACGGTTAAAGGTGATGTTGCGGAGATCAAAGCGCTAAAGAGTGAGATCGACCACCTCGTCCTTACCTTCCAGACGATCGAGCAACTCGCGGCGCAAGCTCAGGCCAACGCGCACTCTACGAACGACGACAAGCTGACATGCCAACAGGCCCTCCAGCAGATTCAAGCAATCGCGGCGCAAACCGGATTCTCTACCCGGACAAGTCCGACGGTATCCGAGTCGGAGACTTTTCCGCTTTCTAATCTCACGCCTTCTGCCTACGCCAAGGTCGGGGACTTGGTTCTTAATTCGACCAACGGTGACTTGTTCCGGATTACCGCGGTAACGGCAACGACAGCCACAGTGGGAGCAAAGATTTCAAACCTGCGCGGCCCTCGCGGTGAGCGCGGTTTGCAGGGCAGTCCGGGGCCCGCGGGCGAGCGCGGTGAAGCGGGGCCTATGGGTCAAAGCCCGTATGCGACTTGCTTCGGTCAGTTCCAAGTAAACGGAGAGGGAATGCTTCAGCTCGAATACGTGGGTCTTGCACCTGCTGAATTTTCAATCAACGATAACGGGGAGGTAGAAGCTACCTATGCCAACACTTAATATCGGAAAAGTGCGCTACACGTGGAAAGGCACGTATAGCGCAACAACCGCATACAGCATTCTTGACCGAGTGAAGGACGCCGACGGTTATGTCTATGAAGCGATTAAAGCCGCGCCCGCGGGAACTGCCCTTACCAACGAAAGCTATTGGATAAAACTTTCCGTTCAAGGCCCGAGGGGTGATAAGGGGGAGACGGGGAATGACGGGCCGAAGGGTGATACGGGCGAGGCACCGACGGCCATTTTGTACACAGAGCAGAACAACCTGACAGACGCTCAGCGGGCGCAAGCTCGAACAAACATCGGCTGGGCCGCGGCGTTTGCCGCATCTTTTGCTTCGGCGATAGCTACTTGGGCGACCAGCACTTTGGGCTCAAAGATCGAGGCCTATCTCGTACCGATTTTGAAACAGCTCTGTCTCGATAACGGCGCCACTCAGGCAGAGATCGACGCCCTCGAAGCTGAAGAAACAAGCGAATCTGATTCATAAGGAGCAGTATGACTACATTATCTGAAATCAAGGCTGAGTACCTATCCAAGGCGTTATCCAAACCCGTGGCGAAGTACGGCGTGAAGATGGGCAACGGCAGAATCACGTCCTTGTCGGACGTTCAAGGTTTTTGGGTTGAGCCGTGCTCCGTTGAGCTGATTGCACTGGTTGATAAGAAGTACCTAAAAGGCGACAAGGTTCGAGAGGAAATCCCGATAGAGCCGTTGAATCGTCCTGAGAGTTTCCAATATGGATATGACCTCTACACCTTCACAACACCTGGCCTGAAAGCCGACAACCTCAAGGTCGAAGTTTTAGAACGTCCGCTTATCGGTAAGGCTAAGGTCAAGTTCAAGGCGGGACAGCAGTTTGCGGTCAAAAGTCAGTTAATTACTGACGAGCTGTATCAGTCTGCCGACGGCAAATACTACACACAGGCAGACCTTCCGGAAAACACGGACGACTTCTGCAAAGAGCGTTATGCCAACGAGATCAAGGCCGAGAGGAACGCACGAATCTCGGACACAGACGATTACGTGAAACTGCCTGACATCACCGTGGCACGGTCAGCAGGAGCCAAGCGTTCTGCCCTTGAGGACGCAGACAGAACGGCCTTAGAAACGTACAGACAGGCTTTAAGAAACCTGCCTGAAGTCGAGGGTTTCCCGTTCGTCCAGTGGCCTGAGTTTCCCGCGGCTTTGGCTTACGAGCTACAGCAGAAAGTTGACGCAAGACAATCTATGAGACAAGGAGGTTTTTAAATGGCCTTATTGAAATCTTTAATTCAACGGCTACTCGATAGCCGAACGACACCAGCACAGGCGGGACACGCTTCTAAGCCCAGCTCGGCAGTACCTGTAGACTACAACCCTTCAGCTTCAGTAGACAACTGGGGACCGGTTTTATCTAATTCAACCGCGGTATCAGATGGTTATATTTGGGCCGCGGGTCGTACTACATCCGATAAAGGATTTTTCCAGATAAATACTCAGGCGTTGCAAATTACGACTACAGGGACATCTAATCCGGGAGGTGAAATCCTGAATTTATTCACGCCCGTTTCAAAAGGGCAGCTCTTTTCTGTTTATGGCCGATACCTAGAGCAAATTACCGTCCGATTAGTGAAAACCATCGGGGGGGGGTATAATAACTTTATTCGGAGGGCTCTGTCATGCTTAAGAGCCTTATCCAACTTTTCGCAGAGAAATTCCTTCTTGGTCGAAGTGACTGGATTTCTTATCAGCCTAATCCGACCTCAACTGCAATTCATCTCACGCCGGTCCAAACGGGCGAATGGACTACAGTCATTTCGCCGTGTAACGGATGGTTTTGTGTCAAAGCCGCTGCTTCGAACATTCTTCTTAGCAATGGCGAATTGTGGCAGGGCGTACATCAAGACACGCCGCATTACAAGGGCTTCTCATTGCCTGTCTCAAAGGGCTGGTCAATTGCTTACCAATTATCAACAGACGCAACGAGCGCTTTTGTCTTCTTTGTACCAAGCATCGGCAATAGGAGTTAACTCACTAGCAGGAGGTGTGGCATGTTAAAAAATGTTCTATCACTCCTCCTGTCGAAGTTCTATTCAAAACAGGAATCTTCGTTAGTCGGCCATCAAGCGATGCCATCTCAACGATATACACGTTTAGTATCCAACGGAACGATTGGTCCCGAATGGACGGTCAACGCTTTTTCAGGAGTAGCGTCATACGATGGCTACGTACAGGTTACAGGGACGAGCACGACTAGCGCTCCAATCGTGGGTTTGTTTACAGCCGGAGCAGCGGTCAATTTAACTTTTCCGTGGACCGGAGCTCGTTTAACCGCAACCATCCCCATTGCAAAAGGAGACACTTGGACAGTTCAAGGTAGTAGTTTAAAAGAGGTCAATATTGATCTCGCTTTCACTATCGGGGGGGGGTATAAGACTCTTAAACGTCTTCTGCAAGGAGGTGGCCTATGCTTAAACAGCTTATTAGCCTCTTTGCGGAGAAGTTTCTTACAAGTAAGAGGGAGTGGGTGGCTAAGCAAAATACTCTTGCAGTGCCGAGTGTTGTGGAAGTTTCGGCGCCTACGGACGGACTTAATCATTCATACACTTCACCATTTGACGGCGTTATCGTCGTTAAACACGTTGGTAATCGAGGCGCAGCTGATAACTATGAACTGGACATCTTCCACAGCACGCTTAGAGTCCAGTCTTTTTATGCGGGAAATGCGTGGGGATCTATTTTTATGCCTGTCACAAAAGGTCAGAATGTTTCTGTTCGCTGTAGCCTTGCCGATTCTCTCATGCGGATTTATTGGATACCGTACACAGGGGCAGACTAGCTTTGTAGGAGGTGCGCTATGAAGTCGTACCTCCAACTGCTCTTGTCCAAGTTCGTGAAAAAGGCCGACACAGATTTCATTTCCAAACAAGGTATGCCTGAAGGATGGGGTAGAAAAATAGTCATAAAAGACGCTGCTCTTGGCGATTTTCAGGGTGAATTTATCACTCCGTGTGCAGGTTATTTTTGCATTGACGGTGGCAATGGCCTTGCTGAACTTTATATCGGTGGCGCTGTTCACTCTCGTATCCAATTAAGTTCAGATGTAGGACTTCCATGGCCTCAGAGCTTTGTCCCAACGGTTAAGGGGCATCGGGTTAGCTATGAAGTAAGGGCTTTACCGAGCCAAACGCAAGGGACAAACGTGTACTTCATACCGGCGGTAGGAGCCCCACTTAACTAATCAACTCGCCCCTCACGTCGAGGGGCTTTTCTTTAGGTGTGCGCATTGAAAGAAAACGCACTCATAACATGTCTAAAAAGGAAATAGACATGGAAACAGATTTCAGCCTCAGCGAGTTTGCGTCAAGTATCAGTTGACGCCTACGGGATGTTTGACAATGAGCCTGACAACCACTGTCTACATGACTCTGAAACGGGGACTGATAATCGGCAAAAGAACACGTCAAGGAGCAAATGAATTGCCATGATTAAACACACTGACTTAATCAACACTCTCATCGCCTGTGTCGGAGGTCTCGGCCTGATTGCTGGACTCCTCCGATACGTCGATGACTGGAGAGAAAAACGAAAGGAGCGGCCGATCGAATTCTCGGTATTGGAGGCAATTTGGGAGGCTTTGTCCGGCGGGGTCACTGCCATCGGCGTTTTTTGGATTCTTGAAGGGTACGGCGTTAATGAGCTTGCGGCCGTGGGCTTGTCTTTTATGTCGGCCTATCTCGGCGTCCGGATCATCGCTTATTACATCAAAAAATTTTTAGACAATAGGCTAGGAGCTAAATCATGAGTGTCTTTTTAAATGAATGGGCGATACGCCTATGCAGGTCAGCGGCTATCGCCATCGCAATCTGCTTCGGCTTCCTTCTAGGGTGGTATTACTGCGAGCGCAACGTGATATTTGACGATATCAAACGAGGAATATGGGCTAACGAGCAAGCCATTCAGAACAATACAAAACTCATTCACGAACTCTATAAGAAGCACGAGGAGGCGGAGCATAAATGAGAAAACAAAATTTAATGCTGTTTCCACCTGAGATCGCCGCCGAGTTTGTAGCTGAACAAGAAGGGTTTAAACCAATGGCCTACAAGTGCCCCACGGGCCATTGGACGATCGGATTCGGCCATGCCCGGAATGTTCACGAGGGCGACATCGTCACTCGGAGAGAAGCCTACGACCTTTTAGATCGAGACCTCCAACGCACCCAGGAGGAGCTTGCAACGCTTATCCATATCGACATCAACGAGAACCAGTTCATTGCCCTAATGAGCTTTGTCTACAACTTCGGCCTGACGAAGTGCCGGACCTACAGGTTATTCGGAATGATTAACCGAGGCGAGTGGGAGAACGTGCGGACGTGGTGGCCGAAGTATTGCAACCCGGATGATCCGGTGGTCACGAAAGGCCTGAGAGATCGAAGGATGAGAGAATTGGATTTATTCTTTTCTTGAAAATTAAAACCGCTCGGTGCGGGAACACTGAGCGGCCTTTAACAATCTTTATGGAGCTTACCCATGAACGAAATTATAACAGTTATAGGCGCCGTTATCGTCGGCTTTGTGGGGGTCTTAGCACCGATGTTGAATAGGGATTTACGACAAAACCGAATGACGGTACTAGAGCTTTTTATCGGTTATGCAGTGGCCGTATTGACCGTAATAGTGCTCGTGTTTGTGCTTCTTCGCGGCTGGTATTTATTTGCAATAGAGTTTGGTTATCCAATATTTCCGACATGGCCAAGAAGAACGACATTCGATTGGCTGCTTGACGCAGTTGCAACCACTGTCTCAGTTGCTGTCTATGCCTGCCTTTACGTCCACGAATTCTACGCAAGAACAAACGACTGTAAGTATCTAAGCTCTGAGGCCCGGCATAAGAAATGGACGACGGTAGCGTGGGCCTACGGTGCGGTCGCGTTAATCAGCTTCCTTTACCAACTCTTTAAATATTATCCAAACCCATGGTAAGAATTATCGCGACCGTCCTTGTGGTCGTTTCCGCATACTTCTACGGCTTCCATCAGGGGCAGAACAAGGAGGAACTCAAAAATGCCCGTACTCAAATATCAGCGCTCGAGAGAACGATTGAGGAATTCAAAGTCAAGCAGACGAGCGACGCAGTTGCTTTATCTGAGCTTAGGCTTGCTGAGTCTGCTTCTCGTGATGAGCTTGACCGGATGCGCAGCCAGCTCGCAGACATTGAGAGAATGTCCAAAACCAACACCGATCGGGAACGTAATAGATGTCTCCGCTTGGCAGTCAGATACAAAGAGGTTGTCGACCGAGCTGACAGAGCTATTAAATTCTGCGCAGAAAACCACAAGTAAGACAACAAAAAACCTCATTCAACACTGTGGTGTTTGATGAGGTGTTTTAGTTTTAACCACTCTGTAAACCCTGTGGCTTAAGGGTGTTGGCGCGCCAGGCAGGAATCGAACCCACGACCCCCTGGTTCGTAGCCAGGTACTCTATCCAGCTGAGCTACTGGCGCAACCGAGGAAGCGAACTATAGCAAAATAAAATTCCGTGTGCAAGTTGAAACCAGGAGAATTTCTGTAATTTCGCAGTCGGGAATTGTAAAAATGCTATCGCTTAATTCCTAACTTCCTGAGAATAAAGGAAGAACCTTTTTTTATCCAGTTAATTTTTTCTGTATGAATAACTGGTTTCTCAATGTAACTGATATGGTTTGTCTCCAGCCATACATCCAAAAGACGCTCAGACAAGAAACCGAAGACTCGAGCATCGTTAGCGGAGTAGGAGGAAATATCCAACAGCTTCTCTACTTCAAACAAAACGTCAAAGAGCCAGTCGCAATATTGGTTGAAAAGGTCCCTTCGCATAACAAACATATTCAGGATATGTGTCTTCCTTCCGCGCATCAATTTTTCGAAAGCGGGAAGATACTCTGAATGTTTCTCAGCAAGTACGCTTCTTAATGTTTCAATGTCCTCACTGTGGTGAGCATGAACATATTGAGATTCAACTGTCTCAATGAAGTAATTCCGTTTCGGCGGAAGAATGACTGGACTCTCTTTTAGGAATTCATTCCAATCAGATAAGGAAAAGACGCCCTCTAAAGGATCGGGAGTTTTCTTAATTCCGAAGTAACGTCTGTAATGTGTCAGGCCGATGGCTGTCACAGTTTCTGGCAAGTTGTGCCTTGCCCAGTAGAGAGCAGTCAATTCGCAGTAGTTGGGATTCTTTTGGGAGATATTGATTCCTTCATTGTCTCTTACGCCGCCAAGATGAAGATCGACTCGTTTTTGTGCTCCAACCTCGATAGGAAGATAAGGTTCTTCGTGGGGAAGGCGATACGGCCGATGACAAGCAACAAGAATCTTTAGCACTGTTAGTTAGGGGAGTAGAAGGGAAGGAGAGCATTGATTTCCAATTATCAACGCCGGGACAAACTAAAAATTTTAAATCTCGGGGACTCTTAATTCAATAGTAAGTCAACCGATGTAAGGAAAAAAGGCCAAATCTAGAATTTTTCTCAATGACGGTTAAGCCAATATCCGGCTTCAACCTCTAATCAAGGAGAATAAACATATGTCCAAATCTGTCGTAACATCCCGCCGTTCTTTTATTAAGGGCGCAGTTGCTGGCGCAGTTTCCGCCGGAGTCGCTCCTGTAATGGCAGCTCCTGCCCCGCAGAACGGCCTTCCCGCCAAGTGGGACGGAGAGGCTGATGTTGTGATCGTCGGTTTCGGCGGCGCCGGTGCAACAACCGGTATCGTGGCAGCTCAGAACGGTGCAAAAGTCATTATCCTGGAAAAGAATCCTCAGAATCATCACTACAGCAACACCCGTATGTCCGGCGGTATTTTCCACTGCCCGTTCAAAGACGGTGACCCGAAAGCATTGAAAGATTATGCCCAGGCTATGTTCTCCGGCGAAAACATCGACTGGAAAGAAGAAGGCGAAATTCCTGAATATTCCGAAGGTTTGGCTCAGCTTTGGGCAGACCTTTCTCCGACAAACCTTGAATTCCTGCAGAGCCTGGACCCGGCTTTCATAGGTGGCAGCCAGCCCGGTTTCAATAAAGCTTCTTTCCCGAACTTCCCGGGTGCTAAAGAATGCAAATACAACGCTTATCGCGCTACCTATCAAAAACGTATGAAGAACTTCAACCAGAAATCGGTTGACAGCCCGAAGGAAGAAACCAGTTCAGGTGAAGCTTTCTGGCGCTGCCTTGAAGAAGGTGTCAAGAAACAGGGTGACAACATCAAGGTTTACTATGAAACTCCTGCCTGCAGCCTCCTGAAGAACGCAAAGGGCGAAGTAGTCGGCGTTGTCGCTACTCAGAACGGCAAACCGGTTTATTTCCGCGGTAAGAAAGCAGTTGTACTTTGCTCTGGCGGTTATGAATACAACAAACCGATGCGTCAGGCCTTCTTGGAAGGCCCGGGTGTAGACGGATGGGCTTTCTACGGTACGACTTCCAACACAGGCGACGGTATCGCCATGGGTATGGCTGCCGGTGCCGGTTTGCAGAAAGTCGGCAAGTCGGCTGCCCGCGTCATCGTTCCGGCCCAGACTCGCTACAACGGAATGCGCATCGGCTCCATTACTCCGGCTGTCGGTTCTGCCAACTCCATCGTAGTTGATAACTATGGCAACCGTTACGAAGCTGAAACTAAGGTTACGGATAATCCCAGCCGTTATTTCTTCTACAAAGCAGCTGTGACATTTGATATTTCTTCTCTGAGCTATCCGAGAACTCCGTCTTGGATGATCTTTGATGAAAAACTTCGTACAAGCAAACCGCTGGTTGGTCTCGGTATTTCGACAGTCGGTTACGGATTTATCGATTGGGATGAAAAGAACGAAAAACCGATTGCTTCCGGTTTGATCCTTAAGGCTGATTCCATTGAAGAACTTGCCAACAAGATTAAACAGCATCCGGAAAACAAGGGCCGTATGGTTCCTGCTAACTTGGTTGAACAAGTCACTCGCTTCAATAAATTCTGCGATGACAAGAAAGACGCTGATTTCGGCCGCAGACCTGCTACATTGGGCAAGATCGAACAGGGTCCGTTCTACGCCATGCCGTTGGTTGCCGGTGGTCCGAATACTAAGGGCGGCTTATTAGCAGACGCAGACAGAAGAGTCCTTGCTTGGGACGGCACACCGATTCCTCGTCTCTACAGCGTCGGTGAAATCGCTTCCGCACTTAAGTTCGTTTATCAGGGCGGCGGTAACTTGACAGAATGCTTAGTCTACGGTCGTCACGTAGGTAAGAATGTCGCGGGCCTTCCCGATACGACACTTTAATAAATTCTGAATCGGCAGGGGCGGGGCCCCTGCCTCTTCGGAGATAACAATGAAAAAAGTATTGTTTTTACTTCTTCTTTCGTTCCTTGCAGGTACGACTGCTTTTGCTGCTGACGGCGGACCCTATCTTGCTGACAGACATGTTGCCAGAGGTATGAAGTGCGCAGATTGTCATACACCTGACAACAAACTCAAAACCAGCGGTGATTTGGATGTTTGCGCTTCTTGTCACGGCGATTACCAAGCCATGATTAAAAAGACGGACGGCAGATATGAGGTCAATCCCCATGGCCAGCATGAGGGAGCACTTCCTTGCTCTGAATGCCATAAAGGCCATAAGCCGGGCGTGAACTATTGCGGCGGCTGTCACAACTTTGTATATAAAGTGCCTTAAACTATTTCCTTCTCTAGTAACTTATCCCTCCTTGCTGCTCCGTCGGTCCTTAGATTGACGGGGCTCTTTTTATTCAGTGCAAAAAAATAATTCAGTCAACAAATAATTCAGTCAGCTTGACAATCCCAAAATAAGCATTCATAATTCGCCTCCGTTTTTCGACGCAGTAGTGCAGCGGGAAACACAGAAACGAAGTTTTACATTTGAAGTTATTCAGTCGCTTGACAGAAAATTTTAAACGAGTAAAATTTCAATTCTTCGCTCACGAAACTGAGCGGCGGCGAAAGCCGAAATGATCTTTAAAAATTTATCGACGACCGATAGGAGCGGGCACTAAGAAGTCTGCGGTGAAAATTGCAAATTTTAAATTGCTCGATCTTATTGGAGATGAAGGAGTAGAAAATACTCCGTCAAACACCAAGCAAGAGTAATTCGAGCGACAACACAAGATTAAACAATAGAGTTTGATCCTGGCTCAGATTGAACGCTGGCGGAACGCTTTACACATGCAAGTCGAACGGTAACGCGGAGAGAAGCTTGCTTCTCTCCGGCGACGAGTGG
>CDZN01002574.1_pt1 | contig 136448 bp, 121 predicted proteins | sample 557701 | NCBI WGS metagenome assembly CDZN01 (sample SAMEA3182089, study PRJEB8094) | gut metagenome | biome: human; feature: gut; material: Stool; isolation source: human stools | place: Canada | collected 2013-02-04 | reverse complement strand
TATCCATCCTGCGCCATTAGCGCATGGTAATGTTGGTGTACCGTGCTGCGAATACTCTCCAACATGGAATTGATATGTACGGCTTCTGCGGTTCTGCCGGAAGCCTTACCTAACTTCACGCTCCAATGAGCCGGATTTATTTCCAGCTTGGTATTGAACTGGGCTACAACTTGGTCAATGGTGATACGTGCGATAATTGGTGCGTTGCCGTTTTTCTTTACTGCATTTCGTTTGACGAAATAGAGTAGCTTGAAAGTACTTCTCATAATCTCTTTTTTTAGTTACAAAATTAAATTGATAAACTGAAAATGAGATATTTGCAGTACGGACAAATCAAGACAACAAACCGCCAATTTCAGACATTCCGTGACCTAAAATCCGAAAGGTCGGACAGGTCACGAATTGGTCACGAAAGTCTGTCTTTTTGTGACCTTTTCGTGTCTTCGGTCACGGACTTTATACAAAGAAAAAACTCCTACAATACCTTGATATTGTAGGAGTTGTCTTTTCTTTGTCTGGTTTTGTCCAGCTTCTTGGTGATCCGCCTGGGGTTCACTAATATCTTATAAATCTCTGATATTCAGTTATTATTTTAAATTTTTCAAATCATCTCCACCGATTTCGCAGTGTGATACTTTCCGCGTTTTGCGCACCACTCATTGGCTTTTGTTTGATGCAAAGTTAATACTATTTTTTGAGTAATATGCTGTTACTAATCGAAAAAAGTGTGTATGGTAACAGTTTTTACGATTGATGGATTTTGTAATGTGCTAATTAAGTATGTTTATTTATAGTTCCTATACACTCTATTAAGACTGAAACAGACATATTAATGAACTTAAATTTTCACCATCTTCTTGTAGTGTTCTTCGTATCCCTTAATAACAAATACCTATTTAAACGCTATTCAATAAATATCCAATAGATTTGGTTAATCAGAAATTATTTTGTACTTTTGTTGTTATATTAGATATATTGTATATAATAGCAAAAGTAAGAATGAATGTAACACTTGAGAATTATCGCTCTCTTGACTTTGATACAATTAGTATCAAAGAGGAATGGAATATGCCAGCAGAACGGGAAAGGCGTATGCATAGTATACATGCATACCCAGCTAAATTTCCGGCATTTATAACAACAAAAGCAATCCATAAAGCTGAAGAATACAATATATCAGTCAAAACAGTAGCAGATATTTTCTGTGGTTGTGGTACGGTGGCATTTGAAACAGTAAGGAGTGGTAAACATTTTTGGGGATGTGATATAAATCCTGTAGCAACATTGATTGCAGAAACTAAAAGCAATGTATACCAAGATAAACAATTAGAAGATATTTTTGACCAGATAATTACTGTGTACAAAACGAGTAGTGTAGATAAAAGTAACCGTGTCTATTCTAATGAGCGTATACGCTACTGGTTTGATGAAGCGCACATTGATGACCTTTTAAAACTTAGGTCTGCAATATATCAGGTTACAAATGGCGGATTATACCGCAATTTTTTTCTGTGTGCTTTCTCTAATATACTAAAATCTTGTTCACGATGGCTTACAAAATCAATTAAGCCGCAAATTGATCCTAAGAAGCAACCTAAGGATGTGCTTTCTTCATATATGTACCAAGTAAATATGATGAGAAAAGCAAATAGGGAAAATACAAATGAAGAATATGGAGAGGCAGATATTATAAGAACTAATATTTTGGATATCAATATTGATAAACCATTTGCAGACTTGATTGTAACCAGTCCCCCATATGTAACCTCATATGAATATGCTGACTTACATCAATTATCAACACTTTGGCTTGAATATACCGATGATTTCAGATCACTTCGTGAAGGTACAATAGGAAGTTTATATCATTCACAAGAATTCAATCAAAACTTGAAAAAACTAAACAACACAGGTCAAGACATAGTATTCAAGATGTATCCAATAGACAAAAGGAAAGCTCGTTCTATTGCACAATATTATATTGACATGCAGTCAACTGTACATAAAGTTGCAGAAATGTTGAATTCTATAGGTGCCTGCCTGTTTGTTATAGGTAATACAGAATATAAAGGAGTAAAAATTGATAATGCGAAACATTTGACAGAATGTTTGTTGGCAGAAGGATTCGGCAATGTAGAAGTAGATAGGCGTAAAATTTCTAATAAAATACTTACCCCATATCGAGATACTAATGGAAAATTTGCCTGTGCCAAAGGCTGTTGTAGGAAAGTTTATTCAGAGGAGTTTGTCATTTTTGCAAGAAAATGTAATTAGTATGGCTAAGAATATAACAATCAGACCATTTGCTCGATTGCTAACCATGTTGGGCGATCAACTAATTAAGAACGAGCAGATAGCAGTTATTGAATTGATAAAAAATGCCTATGATGCAGATGCAGATTGGGTTAAGGTTTCTTTTGAGGGATTTACAGAGTCCTTAAATATTACTTCAGAATCTCGAATTATTATTGAAGATAATGGATGTGGCATGACATCTGAGAGGATTGAAAAATCTTGGATGAGTCCGGCTACACCTAATAAATTTTCTAAAGATGGTTCTGAACGGAGAACTCCTAAATATAATCGTATTATTCAAGGAGAGAAAGGGATTGGTAGATACGCTATGCTAAAACTAGGTAAGACCGTAAATTTAACAACTAGACCTGCAAACTGGCTTTTAAATCCAAAAGAGGAATCCGAAAGCAGTAAAGAATATACTTTGTGTTTTGATTTAAGCTCGTATGATAGTGATTTTATAGACGGAGCTAAAGAAGGTAATGAAGGACTCTATCTAGACGAATTAAATTTTAAATTAGAGGAAAAATCTCCTAATGTATTTGTGGAGCATGATGTTACTATAAATAATTTAAAATTCGATAAATGCGAGAATAGCCATGGGACTCGTATTGAGATATCAAATCTATCTGGTTCGTGGTCTTTAGCAAAACTTAAACCAATCAAAGATAGTTTTTTAAGGTTTGGAGATTTGTTTAATGAAGTTATCAGCCCGAATGAGAAACAGAATAATTTTACAATTGGATTATATCTAAATAATCATCCTTGGATTCAAGAAGAAAAGTCTAATGATATTACATTGCGTAATTTGATTGAGACTCAAAGCGTATTACAAATAACAAATGGACATTATTCCTCGAATTTAGGATTGTTCACATATAAACAAAATGGGCACACTAAGTCTGTAAGTATAAAAGAAGATGGACTTAGAGGTATGAGCGTTTTTAGAAATCATTTCCAAAATAAGGTGACTAAGGCATTTCGCGAAGTTACTGATTTCGGTGACTTTGAGTTTGATTTTTATGTTTTTGATTTAAATTCAAAGGATGAGTCATCTAAGTATTACTTACCTAAGGAAGCAAAGTCTATTATTAAAGAGCATAGAATTTACTTACTCCGCGATAATATCCGTGTTCTTCCCTATGGTGATCCAGATGACGACTGGCTGCAAATAGAGGTACGTCGTGGTACAGTCAGAGCCGGAGATTTTTTAAGTAATGACCAAATAGTAGGAAGGATTAAGATAACTAAATTTGGTAATCCTCATCTGAAAGATAAAACAAATAGAGAAGGACTTATCGAAGAAGGGAATTATACTACTGATTTTATTTGTATAATACAAAGTTTTCTATCATACATACGTAATGGGGCTTATGCTGCTTATTTAGCAGATAAAGAAAAGAAGTCACAACTTGATAAGATACGTAAAGATGCGGTAAGTAAAGAAATATCCAATCTTCGCAATCAACTTAAGGACGACAAGTATGCGTTAGCTCTATTAACTCAATTAGAGAATGCTTATAAATCAGAGAATAAATATTTAAGTTGCAGAGTTGAACGAACTGAATCATTAGCAGCTGTTGGCATTTCTGTAGAAACTGCCAGCCATGACATAATGATGATGTTAAACAAGGGGGTTGATGAATTAAGATCGCTATATGAAGATTCATTACATTCAAATTTTGATTGTTCTAATTTAACATCAGAACTTCAGAAATTGTATGGCATATTTTCATATATCAAAAATCAAATGAAAGATATGCAGATGTTGTTTACATCGTCCAAACAAAGGCGTCGTCAAATAAGAGTGAAAGATATTTTAGACAAGGTCATTACTATATATAAGCGAACATTAACCGAGTCTAAAATTGAATATAAGATAAATGATATTGGCTCACCATTAGTTGCAAAATGCACAGATGCAGATCTTTTGCAATTATTGATTAATCTCTTAGATAACGCGATTTATTGGTTAGAAGAAAAAGATAATAAAACGGTTGTTATCACTTTAGATGGTAATAATTGTAAACTAATATTCTCCGATAGTGGTCCGGGAATTAGAGATGAAGATAAACCATATATTTTCGATGCTTTTTACTCAGGAAAAGGGCAAGAAGGTCGTGGCTTAGGTCTGTACATTTCAAGAAAACTTATGGAACGTAATGACTACTCTATTGAATTAGCAGACATTGATGAAGATAAAATTTTGGCTGGAGCTAACTTTGTTGTGAATTTTATAAAACAAGAGCATAATGAATATTGAAGAACTTTTTTCTGGTATCGGAATGGTTGTCGATGACCAAGTATACAATAAAGAAAGTGGTGACAAAATCATTCATATAGTTGAGAATCTCGAATCAAAAGGATTCCCTTTGGTTAAATATGCTGATGTCCCCAATATAAAAGAAATACATATCTCTAAATTTAGTTTTGTATTATTAGATTGGGAACTTGTAAATATACTTGATGAATCTGGTATTCCTATGCCTGGTGGTGATAAGTTGAAAAAAGATGCGATGAATTCTCTTCTACAATTTATCCGAAAAATACAAGAAAGTTGTTATTTGCCTATTTTCATTTTCAGTAACTCAGCAGAACAAGATATTATAAAAGAATTGAGGAAGCAAAAATTAAATATAGATACATTTCCCGTTTTTATAAAGCACAAAGATGAAATTATAGAAAATGGTCAGGCTAAAGTATTGGAAATAATTCAAGACTGGATTAACGAAACACCATCTATTTATGTTCTCAAAGAGTGGGAAAACGTGGTCAATTCTGCCAAAATGCAAACATTTAAAAGTTTGTCAACAACTAAATACTGGCCTTTAGTAATATGGAAAACAGCAGATGCAGATTCTGTTGATCCTAACGAAGAAATGTTGGATATTTTAACACAAAATATTTTTGGAAGAATGCAACCTCTGGCTATCGATAAAGAGCAATTGTTCAAAGTAGAAATAAAAGAATCTACTCAAGACGAGGTGTTGAATATTTTACAAGTACAACGTTTAGAATTATCACCCAATAAAGAAACTTCCACGACTGGAGATATCTATAAAATTGGTAAAAAGTATTACTTAAATATACGTCCAACATGTGATTGTATTAATCGAAAAGGACTTAATTGTGATGGTTGTAAGGAAAAAAATTGCGTAGAATGCCCAAACGCAAATAAAGTATATTTGATCCAATTTGACAAATTGAGCAGTGGGCAAGTTTCTGATTTATTTGAAGAACGATATGGTACTTTTAAGGAAAGAAATAATGAGGCGATTTTAGGGCCTCTTATGAATAATAAATTTTATAGTTTTAAATTTCAAGATGTAATTATAAAAAAATATGATGATATAAAAAACGATAAGATAGGCCGTATCCTACAACCGTTTATACGACATATAACGGAGAGGTATGCACTATATACTCAACGTCAAGCTTTACCGCGCATTCCTAGTCAGGCAATATCTGATGAAAATATCGGTGAAGGTAAAGAAATACCGGAATAGGTCGATATTCATTTCAGTTTATAAATGAATGAAAACTGTGTATTAACAGTCAATAAATAGGTTGCTTACATTTAATAAAATCAAATAAAGGAGGATTCATATTTTAGCGTCCTCCTTTCTGATTGATAGATTATTATTCTTTTGAGGCAAGAATCTCGCGTAGATGCTGTTGATTCCTATCATCAATGCCAAATAGTTCGTACAGTTGGACATTCACATCACCGTTGTAATCAATAATGCCATTGGCATTGGAGTAGTCCAATAAATCCGGTACTTTCTTTGCTAAAGAGGTCAAAGATTCGTCTGTCAGTAGGAATGCGAAGCGTATAATCTCACTTGTGGCATATTTGAAGAAGTTTTTGGCTTCTTGCTCAGTGGCGAATGTTTTCAGTGCTACACGGGAACGCCCAAAAGCACTGTGGTTATCCACAATGGCGATTTGATTGCTACGTTTTTGACCTCCAGCATTGGCACTTGATACAATGACTTTCCACCTATTCAAATGTTCAAGCCCGGTTGTAATAACATTTTTACTCGCAACATACCAACGTGCTCTTCCGCTCTTGCCTGCTTTATCATTGGTGAAAAGCTTGATTTCTAATTCAGGGTCAAAATAATCACCTTCGTTATATTCTCTTACAAGTGTAGGATTTCGCTCAACGAAGTCACTTTCAATAGAAAATAATTTCTGGGACAAAACCGATTCGTGTAAACTGTTGTATTTTACTATAATGGCATCCAAACAAGAAACTATTTCATTATCAAGAGGATTTAATGGAAATAAATCTTCGTTTGGATTATCAGCATTGACTGTTATTTCTTTCCCATTTTTAGAATATATGTATCTAAAGCCATAACTTTCTTTATGTGTGTCTTTCATCACAATAGATAAGCCATCAGCAATACCAACCTCTTTGAACACATCTGTTGAGTCTGGGAAGAATTTCAACAAACATAAGTGAGGGTCGTTTATTTGTGATAATCCAAACTGTTCAAGCCCTTTGCCTGAGCGATGAATCCATCTTGCGCCAGGATAGATAAGCGAAGTATATTTACCCAATTGTTCGCTTAGGATTTGAAAATGTTGAAATATACTTGAACTTCGTTTTTGACCATTGGCCGTTTCCTTTTGCGCAACGACTTCTTGATACGGCGGATTACCTACTATTGCATTTATTTTCACGTTCTTTCCTACTAAGTCATGAACTTTTTTGATGAAAAGTTCGGGTTGATTCTTGATTTTGTTGATTAGATCTTCCGGTGCCCACATATTGACAGAACCTTTACGGAAACCCATGAGGGTGCGCCGAGTAATGAATTTAGCCATTGGTGTTTTGCAGATAACGAAAATACTATCGGCTACCACTTTATCCCAAATTGCAAGATGTTCATCGAGTGTCTGAGGCGAGAACATAGCATTCTTGCAAGCCCGGCGATAAAGGTTGTAGGCGAGGTACAGCGGATAAAGACCTGACTTGGAGTTTATCTCCAAAAGATGGCTTCCGGGGGCGAACACCTCATCTGTTACCTTGTGATGCTCCACATAGCGCGGTTCGGCTATGGTTTCGCTGAAATCCTCGTTGTAGAATGTATAACCGCCAAGCGTGTCGCTCATGTGCATATTTACCACACGCCACGGGGTCAACACCGTTTCCTTATCGGGATTGCGGAAAGTGGAGAATATGTCGGTGATGCGCTCGATACGTCCCTCTATGGTCAGGCGGTCTGCGGCACGAGCCATCGCTCGAATTCGTTTGCCAGCGGCGGCGAAGATGTCGGGGTCGTAATAGCGTTTGAATTTGTTGAATGTGGCTTTGGTCACGCCACGGGGCATAAACTCCTCCCACGACTGAGGGTCAACAAGCGAAGTGAAGTTGTCGATGGTCAGTTGTTCGTCCTCGTTCTCAATCGTCGCGCCATAGATAAGCAGGGGCATACGGATGGAGATGCCACGAAGGATAGACACCGCATCCTCCTTGAGTTTCTTCTTTTTCTTCAACTCTTCAAGACGAGCCTTCTCTTCATCGGTCAACTCCTTTTTCTTCTTCTTTTCAAGCTTCTCCTTTTCCTCGTATTCCTCATTGGTCAATCCTTGGGCGTTGACATCAATGTTGCCGCTGTTGCCTATCGCCTTGGTCTGACCGATAATGCCTTTAAGATCGTCGAAGTCCTTGACTGCCACTTCATCGAGCTTCAGAAGTTCATCGGTATATAGATAGCCGTCCTCGAAGCCGTTGCGCACCACACGCTCCACATATGCTTTCTTCAACTGCTCCATCATCTTGTTGGCATCGTAGGGTTTCATTACGCTGCCCTCCATTCCAATGACGGGACAGAAATTGAGGAAGTCACCGAGAGCCTGACGCTGTGTGTCGGTGGTTTTGCCAGCTTTGTGGGAAACGCGTGGCACACTGGCCAGCACTTGCAAGGTGCGGTCGGGAGCAAAGTCAAACACATAGCAGTCTTCCTTGACAAGACCATTTATGGAGTAAGGGGTCTGCACACGGAAGATGGTCTGCATATAAGCGGAGGCGGCGGTGTTGAAAGAGCCTGAGAGCATCAACACACCCATCCACTGCGGAACGCTCACGCCCGTTGTCAGTCTGCCACAAGAGAGTGTTATGGTTCCGTGCTGCGCTTCGGTTATTGCTTTGTTTACCTTTTTGAGGGCTTCCTCACGGTCTTCCTCCTCGTCTCCATCCCCTGCCACATTCACTATGTCAAAGTTGCCGAACACAGGATGTTCCTTGAGCATTGCCGAGAGAGCCTTTGCCGCCTTCACACCAGGCACCATCCACAGCGTATGACGGAAGATGTTGCGGTATCGGGCATTGGCAAAGGGGTACATGCTTTCAGGGTCTTCTTTGGTAAGAAGATTGAGAAAGCGGAGTACATCGGCATGATGCAAAAACTCGCCATTGTCATTGGTGCGGAAGAACTCTTTGAAGTTGAAGGCGATGTCCTCATCTGCAAAGTCGTGCATCAGTCGTCCGAGGTCGTAGGTGTAGATGTTCATCCGTGGCAGTCCGGCGTAGGGGTTCGGGTCGCCGAAATGATTGCGGTCCCATTCCAGTTTGGCACGCTGCTCCATCGTGTAGTCCCACGTGAACATCTCCTCTTCGGTGGCATCATCCATAAGGTTGAAAGGAGTGCCTGAGAGCTGAAGAATCTTGGTTGATTCTTTGGTGAGTTCGGCAATAACCGCCTTGCCAAGTGCGGTTTGTGTGCCTTCGTGGGCTTCATCTATAATAATGTAGTCCCACGGAGTAGAGAAAATGTCATTGTTCTTATCAAACTTGCCGCCAACGGTTTCAGAACCGCGAAGGTCTTGCATCGAGGCGAAGAAAACATATTTCAAACCCTCCCTCCTGTGTCGGCTTTCAAGGCTGGCGAAAGACGCTCCACGGTTTTTCGAGCCGTAGGCATAGCCGGGACTGTCATAGAAAATCTTGTCGAAGTCCTCAAACCATCCGGCATCGACCACGGGGCGGTGAGTGAGAATCAAGGTGCGGACAAATTGCATTTCCTTGGTGACTTGTAGAGCCGAGAGTGTCTTGCCGAAACGCATCTTGGCGTTCCAGAGCATCCGGCGGCTCTTCGCTCCTGCCTTTTTGTAGAGTTTCACTGTCTTGGCGATGGCTTCTGCCTGTTCAGGGCGGAACTCGATGGGCGACCGTCCGACACTGATTTCACCGGGGTTGAGCGATTCGCGCCCCTCTTTGACTGCTGCGATGGCTCGCTTGGCGGTCTCAAGGTCGGTGATAAACCACTCCTTGCCGCCTTTGTCGATATTCTTGAACTCCTTTCGTTGAATACCACTGCGCTTCAGCACCTCATGCACATCCTTGTCGTTGAAACCGATGGTTCGGGAACCTTTGCGATAGGATGCGGATTCGGTATAAAGCAGTTCGTAGGCTATCCCTGCGGTGGCGGTATATTGGTCTATGCGGTTCTTCGCTGCTTTGTTTAGTACCTTGCTGTTTGGCACGATGGCTGTGATGTCCACCTCGTCCGGGTCAACACCCATAGTAGCTTCACCAATTTTAAGGCAGCCTTTGTGTGTACCGTCATTGATGCGGAATACATAAATCAGCTTGGGTTTCAGTTCTTCAAAATACTTGGTTTTCATGATACGGTCACTTTATGAGGTCGATGAATCGGATTCGTTTTCCCTTTTTGCCTGTAGCCTTATCGGTGGCACGCCAGTCCTTGATGATACAGTAAGTTCCGTTATGCTTGCGGATATCGTTTTTCCGGCATCCCTCACATTGACTGATTGTTTCCGTTGTCCCGAACAGGTCGGCAACAACTTCCCTGCGTTCACCGCAACTGTTCGGCACGACACCTTTTAACCCGTCCATCTGCCATACATTCCACGAAATGATGTAGGCGATATAATTGACAGATTTCAATAGCGGATCTTTTCCGAACTTACTTCGGTAATACTCGATGAAAGAGATGAGAAGAGCTTCACGGGCAAGCAGAAGACTGTCTCCCTGCCATTCGTAGGCATAGATACTCTTGTAGGCATCTTGTGCGGCTTCCAGCCATTCGCCGGAAGTGGTTGTGTTCTCGCTGACAACACGGAGCTTGCGGTCGAGCAAGCCAATTCGCCTTTCCACCGGAATAAACTCTCCTGTGGTCGTGTCGTAACGGCTCACGAGATAGGGGGCTTCGCCACAAGTGATTTCCATACGATTCTCACGTACATAGTCTTTCCATGTCTTGCCTTCAGGAAAAGTGATTCTTTCCTCATTGACCTGCCATGTGTTCGTGTCATTGTCTGTAGTTATCTCCTTGTTGAACACATCCTTTCTGCCAAACCACGCCTCGTCGATCAGGTTGTTCTGCGCATTGCATATCCATGACGGCGTGAACACCTCTGCCATTTCCCGTGATCGCATGGTTTGTGTAGCCTTGTGTTTCATCACACGGGGCATGACTACATTTCCGTTATCACCAGTTATAAGTTCCGGCAGAATAGGCGACTGATACTCATAACCACTACCCAAATATTCATAATCCGATGTAGCCCAGAATATATTGCACTGTTTGCCTTCCCTACTCGTTGTATGATCTTTGAGCAGGGTGTTCAGCAAATCAGGGGAAAGTTCAATCAGCCTGTTTTCCTGTATATCTATATCCTCGGTCGTTTTCTCAATCATTTTCAATTACGTAAAGGGAATGAGAAAGCCCCGGTACCTTTGAATAGTATTCCCAAAAGAGTGCCTTTCTTAGGAAGAGGGAAACTTTAGTCTATAAGGTTGATTTATAGCCTAATTTTATCATAGTTACCTAAACAAGCACATATTTATTGATAATTCAAGTTAAATTCCATCGCCTATAATGGGCGGATTTTCAGCAAAATGTGTAACTTTGCAATAGAGTAAGTCCCTCTTCCTAAGAAAGATACCGCCTTGCTAAACGGTTTCGCTTTACAAATTTTTCAATATCTGAGCGTTGGCATTGTCCACTAAGGCATTATCCAAGGATGCCAGATAAATTTGAGTGGTGCTTTCCGAATCATGCCCCATACCCTCGCTTATGACAGACAAAGGGATATGCTTTCCCTTTGCGGCGCTTGCCCACGAGTGGCGGGCGCAATACATACTTAAAGGTATGGTTATTCCTGCCAATTTTGCCACCTCCTTCAAATTGCGGTTTATGCCGGATAGGGTATTCCTGTAATGTTTATGAATGTCGTGATACGGGTATCTCAGAATAGGCAAAAGATACGTGCTACCATTGTCTGCCGGATGCTTGCTGATAATCCCCTGCATCTGTTTTTCCCATTTGATAACCAGTTGTTGCCCCGTTTTACGTCTGCGATAAGACAAAGTACCGTTTTGCAGGTCCTTCTTTTTCAGATAAGCCATATCAACAAACGCCATTCCACGGGTATAGAAACTGAACAGGAACATATCCCTCGCAAATTCAAGATTGGGCTGCAATGACAGGTCAAGGTTCTTCATTCTTTTTATGGCCGCCAAAGGAATTGCACGTTTGGCAGTCTTGTCCACTCCCGTGTACACATGTCTGAAAGGATTTCGTTGCTCGGTCAAACCTTTTTCCAATGCCCGATTATACACGGCACGGAAAATGCGCAGATAAAAAGAGCTGGTATTGCGTACCGCCCCATTGCCTTGAAGGTAGGCTTCATATAGTTGCATCAGATCGGAATCCATTTCCGATAAGGCTATATCCTTGCCTTGTCTGAATTGCATAAAACTTTTCAGAGCGTATGAATAGTTCTCTGCCGTGCGTATCTTTCCCATCTGTTTAAGGTGGGTTATTGTGTCTTGCATAAAGTTAAACAGCGATTGTTTATCGGCAGATTTATGAAAGGTAGAAATAACATCATCGGCAGTATATTTGATATGACTATCTTCCAACTTATTGATGATGGATTGCAGCCGCTTTACATCCCAGTTAATTCGTTCTTGAACAGATTGTAGAAAATTATATCGGTCACTTGCGCCTGTAATAACCAATTCCTTTTCCGCTTCCCATTCGTGCGTGAAAATCCGGTAATCCGTCTTCAGTTGACGGATTACACGGTTCTGAATAATCTGATAATAGATTGTACCTTCCTTGCCTGTGGCTGTTGAAGGTCTGAACTTTGTTTTCACACTTGCCATGTCAGTCGGATTTTGATTTGATACTTTCCTGCATCAGACTATCGGCAACGGCTTTCAGGGATGTGTCGTACCCATCCGCCTGTTCCCGTACCCATTCGATAGCTGTCTCGTCCCGATGTATGTCAAATACCTTGTTCAGCCAAAGTATGTTATCCGCTGAACATCCACCCCATGAGCGGATGACACGGAATTTCAACGCATCATCGGCATACTGCCGTTTGGACTGCCATTGCTCGATGTTACCCCACAAGGATAAGGCGCATACCACGCCAAGCCCCACAACGAAAGAAAATACCTTGCTTGATTTGATGTCGAAACTGTGTTTGTGGATATGCTCCTGCGGAGGCGGCTCTTGTTGTGTCCCTTGTTCTTCCTGCGACTTCTTGATAGCATCCAAGTGGTGCAAGGTCAGGGTGGAAAGCTGTGCGTAAGCCTTCCAGTGCTTATCCAACAAGCCCTTAATTTCTCTAAACTGAACCTTTGCCATTTCCGATATTGTATCCTTAATCGGGGACAAGTCCGGCTTGTCATTCTCGATTGGAGGCTGTTGATTTGCCACGTTGGGCAACTCTTCCACTTTACGCTTGATGCCATTCAAGGCTGTCTTGATTTCCTCGAAGAGGATGAATACATTGTTGTTGTCTTCCATAATTACCAGTTGATTTTACGTTGTTTCTTCTTTTTCTTGTTTCTCAGATACGGGTCGTAAGGCCGCTGCTCTTCCGGCACATTGCTTGGAGTAAACAAGCCTAATGAACCCTCAATAAGAGCGCTTCCACTATTTGAAACCGGACTTGTTTCTTCCCGATTAGCTTGCGGATGTGGTTGCTGTCGCATCTGTCTTTCTTCGTAATTGTTACGGCTCAATGCCGCATCAATCTTGGAGTAGCTGAATTGCCTGTCAACCTTTGAGCCATTGAAGCGGTAGCCGTTCAGCATAAAGACGATGCCCTGAATCTCATCCGTCTGACCCTTGTACTTGAACTGCACATCAATACCTTGCCGCTTCAACCGTTCAAGCAGGGTGTTCCAGTCTTTGCATCCGCCTACCTCAGCTTTCAGGATTTGGTACAGCTCATACTTTGTCTTATCCGGCTCACGCAATCGGTCTATCTTCACCTGTTCCTTGCCACCAGCAAAGTGAAGCCCGTAATTCTTGGTAAGCTCCTTGCAGATACGTTCGCTTCGGAAACGATCGTTCCTGTCGGAAATGGTCTTGCCGTTATTGTCGATACGGTTGAACGCTATATGCACGTGCGGATGCTCTTTGTCGAAGTGCCGCCCGATGATGTACTGCGTATCCTTGATGCCCATCCGCTCCATATACTCACGGGCTATCTGCGCCATGACCGCATTGTCCAACCGTGGCGCATCTTCTTTGGAGAAGCTCAATGCGATATGCCCGATTGCCTTTGTAACCCTCGGATTCATCTGCGCCTGACCTATAAATCCCTGCGCTATTGTGTCGTTATTTTCCAAAAATAAGCCGTCCGAATCTATGATTTGAGTACCTTTCTCATCATTCAGGATGTAGTAAACCACAGCCCTGAAGTCCGAGCCTTTCATAATCTTCGCTATCATAGGCGTATCCGATTTATAAGGTTGTCTATCTCTATCATCAGTGTGCGGCAGGGGATGAACACGGAAGCATACCCCTCCGCATTCGCCTTTCTCGCCAGCTGGTTCAGGTTGTTCGCCATGCCGCACAGCTTGCGGATAAGGTCTCCATGCTCTTTTGAAAGTCGTTCCTTTACACCGCCATTTGCGATGCAACCTCGGATGAATTCGCTGGCTGATACTCCTGCCGACTTCGCCTTGGATTTCAATAGATAGTAGTCTTTCGTTGCCATCTTCACCGTGATGCGGTATTTCAGTTTCTCTGTGACACCCTTGACGGGACGACCGCCCTTGTTGGCTCGCTCCCGTCCGTTGCTCATTACATTGTTCTTTCTTTTTTCGCTGTCCATATTTACCTGTTTCTTAGTTTAATTACTGAGTATAATAATTGTATGTAAGATAGACCAACGGGATGTGGCTTCCCTGCGAGGTTTGGAGCGGGGCAAGTGGTTTCGGTCTGCCCGAAACATAAACTTGCCCCTCCAAACTTCGTTACAAGTGATTTAGAGCATCTCTAAAAGATACCCCAAAGACAGCCCGTTGGTCTTGTCTTAATTCCTACAATTTACGCCATTGTGCGATGTCATTTTCGTAGGCGATGAGGTGTTGACGGGCGAGGTTCTCGACCAGTCCCGACACGCTCAACCCCCTGCCTCCGAGACGGCGGACAATCTCGTCCAGCCTGTCACGCATCTCCCCGCTGAGGAACACGGGCTTGCGGTTGGTAATCTTGGGAACCTGCAAGTAGGCGGTACGGTATTCCTCCAACGACATCTTGCGCTGCTTGCTGCTGATGCGTTTGGCGATGGTTCGTTCCTCCGGGGCATCCGCTTTAAGATTAGCTTCCTCTATTTCGTCATTGTCGGTATCGCCAGTTTCCACATCATCTTCCCATACTTCTTGCTCGTTAGGTTGGGGAGTTTCGGATACCGCTGCTTGTGCTGCGGATGTGCCCGGCTCGTCTAACGGAGGAAAGAGTGTAGCCTCTTCCGTGAATACTTCCTGTTCCTGTACGGGAGCTTTTGCCTCCGGTTCACGCCGTTTCATTTCGGGCAGGTAGTCCTGCACTCTGAAGTTCTTGAACGCTTCGTCATTCTCGTAGTTTCTTTTCTTTGCCATCTTGTTACATTTTAAAAGTTAATACTGTGGTCTGTATGCGCATAGTTGACCGTTTGTCGGTAGCAAAGTAAGTATCTATAATTCAACATGTCAAGCACTTGGGTGCGCTTCGGCAATTTTGTATGGTTTTGCTTTATGACGATTGATAAAGCGGTGAGGACTTCACCGATTTGCCGGATGTGAATGCTCGAAAGGGTTATGCTTCAATCGTAGGCGAATTTGAATTAAGTTCTTATTTGGGCTGTGGCTTCCTTATTAAATAGGGAAATTAAGGACTAAGGGCTGAACGGATTGGGCAATCGGTGAACCATGCCTATGCCAACCTCTACCACCCTGTGCCACTTGCTGCCAGACCTGTTTGAAATCATTGCCGGATAACGGATTATGTATTTCTTTGCGGAAGAAGGAATGATAACGGCTAAAGGAAAGATGGTATCCCGGACAAAGGCTACCTATTGACGCAACACGCTGCCACTTCCGAAAAATCCATTGTAGGATAACAGATTATATATTCCTTTGCGGTAGAAGAAATAGTAACAACTAAAAGAAAGACAATATGGAAATCGTATCAATCGAGAGAAAGACCTTCGAGGAACTGGTCGCCAAGTTCGACCGCTTCGTCAGCCGTATGGATGCCATCTGCCATCGGCACGGCGAAAAGAAGATGAGCGAGTGGATGGATAATCAGGATGTATGTCGGATGCTCAACATCAGCCCACGAACATTGCAGACGCTTCGGGACAACGGCACGTTGGCTTATTCGCAGATAAACCACAAGACCTATTACCGTCCCGAAGACGTGCAGCGCATCGTCCCCATTGTGGAGGACAGGCGAAAGGAAGCGAAGTTCAAAGGCAGGACTATCTGATAACTGAATATAGTAGCAACAACAATTCTACTAAATCCAAAGTAATATGAATGAATTGATAAACAAAGAAAACGAGTGGATAATCCACTTCATGGGCAGCCTCGACCGCCTGCTTGACAACGTAGAGAATCTGACCGCCAACTACCGCCCGACACTGAACGGGGAGCGTTTCTTCACCGACAAGGAGGTGTCGGCACGGTTGAAGGTGAGCCGCCGGACACTTCAGGACTACCGCAACGAGGGACGGATAGCCTACATCCAGTTGGGCGGCAAAATCCTCTACCGTGAATCCGACATTGAAAGGATGCTGGTTGATAGCTACCGTACTGCCTACCGACAGGCGGCAACCTGATTTTCTTGAAGGAGCGCAGCTTGCCGTCTGCCCCATGTTTGCGGCAGCAATGGAACTTCGGCAAAAAGAAGGAACGGCTTACGGAGGAAGCATCATTGTTTAGCTTCGTCTGTAAGCCGTTCCTCTGTTTCTTCTGATTTCCCTCAGTCGCTTGTTTCCGTTGCCAGATGCCTTTCAAGTGTGTGGCTGGCAGTGGCAAGGTTTTCGAGCGGAATACGCTCAACCCCGTTTGAGGAAGATACCGCCCGAAACGGCTATGCCGTCCGACCTTGCCAATGCCGTCAAAGCCACACGCTACCTTTGCATCCGTACATCGGAAACGGGCGGCTGACGGAATGAGCCTCAACTATACCATAGGTTGCCGCCCTTTCCACAAGAGAAGAACAATGTGACCGGAGTTTCTTTCTTGGTGGCGCAGATTTCATTTATTACAAACCGTCTGAACAGGATACTTTCTTTACTGCATATCCTGAATGCAACGGCTATAATCATTTCAAGATTATACACATCGTAACTGATGCCATCGGTTTGCTTGATATACATCATTGTATCACATTCGTCCAACTCTTTACCTTTATATATAGCATGAATCGCCTTGCCGATGTCACAAGAGAAAACTCCGAACAAGTCAGCAATCTCAAACTTGGTCATCCATACGGGAGCAGTCGATACATTGACCGCTCCCGTTTTACTGATTGTTATTACTCCTCTGCTCATACTGCACTGAATTTTCGTTTCAAAACATTCATTTCTTCGGAAACTGTCTTGTCCATCAGCTTCGCATAGATTTTGGTCGTTCTGAGGTCGGAGTGACCTAACATCTTTGCGATGGACTCCATAGATACCTTGTTTGCTATGGCGATGCAGGCGAAAGTATGACGGGCAATATGTGTGCTCAAAGTCTTCTTTATGCCGCATACATCCGCAATCTCTTTGAGGTAGCTGTTCATCCGCTGATTGGACGGGACGGGCAATACCACACTTTTTTTGATACACTCGGGATGGCTTTTGTATTTCTCCGCAATCATTCGTGGTATATCCAGTAAGGGGATGTTGCACATGTTGTTTGTCTTTTCGCGCGGCTTTCTAATCCAATAGTCCCCGTTGCTGTCTTGTGTGATATGCTCCGGTGTCAGATGCTGTGCATCCGTGAACGCCAAACCGCTCAGGGCGCAAAAGACAAAAATATCGCGGACGGTTTCAAGGCGTGGTATGTCAAACTTCTTGTTGATGATGGCATTGAGTTCCTCCTCCGTCAAGAAATCACGGTTGCTCTGTGTCTGGTGAAAGCGGATTTCTGAGAACGGGTCATCGGTAATCCATTTGTTGACCAACGCAAGCCGGGTGATTTTCTTCAAGTTCTTCAGATACTTGACCGCCGCATTCTGGGCGCAGTTCTTCTGCACCTTTACAAAGTGTTCAAAGTTCAAGACAAACTCATGGTTCAGCTCCTTCAACGGAATATCTTTCAGGTTGTATTGGCTTTGCAGCATTTCCTCCAGATAGCGGACAGTCCTTTCGTACCTCAAAACCGTGCCTTTCACATAATCACGGTCTATCAATTCCCTGTACTTCTTGTTATGCTCACGGAATACTTCCAAGAGCATCTTAGGAGCTTCGCCTTCACCATTGAATTTCTGTATGATAGTGAAAGCCGTGATAGGCTTGCCGTCTTGCAACAATTCGCGATGTATCTGATAAATCTTCGTCCTGACAGATTCCAGATACTGGTTCAGTTCCAACGCTTTCCGGTCTTTGCCTGTCACACATCCTTTGGAGGCATTCCAACGCTCCTCGGCTACGCTGCGCTTGATTTGCATTTCGGCACGTTGCCCGTTCACGGTGATTCGCAGCCCGATGGGTGCCTCACCGTTTTTCAACAGTCTTGTTCTTCTGATAAAGAAGAGAATCGAGAAATAGTTTCTTTGCATGGCTTGATACTTTTTTTGTTTGCAAAATTAAGTTCCAAAGCCAGAAGTGAGACTACGCAAAATAGTGTGTATCAACGCAAAACAACCTTATTCGGTGGACTTTTTCGGCGGGAATCTTACTCCACCGAATTGGCCTGTGAAAGTTGCCGCATTCTGCGTAAAAAGGGGAGGTGTGTAGATACTAAAAATCCCCGATAACTGTTGGTTATCAGGGATTTTCTTCGATTTTCATCGTTGATTGGTGATCCGCCTGGGGTTCGAACCCAGGACCCCATCCTTAAAAGGGATGTGCTCTACCTGCTGAGCTAGCGAATCATCCTGTGCGTTACTTCTGTAATGCGGGTGCAAAGATATGTGATTAATTTTTATCATGCAAATATTGAGTGCATTTTTATTTGTTTTTCATTTAGAAAAATATATATCAAAACAGATTATAATTGAAAATCAATATTTTTTCAAAAAAGCGGCTTTTCACAGAAAAGGGGTGTTTTCATCAATTACGCAACCGAGGTTATTTCATATAAACCAAAATATCGGCCAGATAAGGATAGTGAACACATTTGCAGTGTTTGCGGTGAACCGATACCACAACAGGCAATCATACATCCCTACGATTGACCTTAACGATCAAATACAAAGGGAGGCAGAAAGGATAAAAATACACGCTATTTTCATCCGATATATATGAACTATGAAGATATTTCCGTAAGTTTGTCCACGAAGAAAAATGATCATATAAATACACATAATTTGAAACATGGCAGACGACAAGAAAATTATTTTCTCGATGGTAGGCGTGAGTAAAATCTTTCCGCCTCAAAAACAAGTATTGAAAAATATTTACCTGTCCTTTTTCTATGGAGCGAAGATCGGAATCATCGGTTTGAACGGTTCCGGTAAATCTACATTGCTGAAAATTATTGCCGGTGTCGAAAAAGAATACCAGGGAGAAGTGGTTTTCTCACCCGGATATTCCGTTGGATATCTGGAGCAGGACCCGAAACTGGAACCGGGCAAGACGGTAAAAGAAATCGTACAGGAAGGTGTACAGGATATCGTAGACACCCTCAAAGAATATGAAGAAGTAAACGAAAAGTTCGGCGATCCTGAAGTGCTCGAAGATCCGGACAAGATGGACGCCCTCATCAACCGACAGGCCGAATTGCAAGACAAGATAGATGCAACCGACGCATGGAACCTCGACAGCCGTCTGGAAAGGGCGATGGACGCCTTGCGCTGCCCGCCTGAAGATCAGGTAGTCGATACGCTGTCGGGAGGCGAACGCCGCCGTGTAGCTCTCTGCCGTTTGTTGCTGCAACAGCCGGACGTCCTGTTACTGGACGAACCGACCAACCACTTGGATGCCGAATCGATCGATTGGCTGGAGCAACATTTACAGCAATATGCGGGTACGGTTATCTGTATTACGCACGACCGTTACTTCCTCGACCATGTAGCCGGATGGATTCTGGAACTGGACCGCGGAGAAGGTATCCCCTGGAAAGGAAACTACTCTTCTTGGCTGGATCAAAAGACCAAACGTATGGCACAGGAAGAAAAGCAGGCAAGCAAACGTCGTAAGACACTGGAACGCGAACTGGAATGGATCAATATGGCTCCGAAAGCCCGCCAGGCAAAAGGCAAGGCCCGTCTGAATTCGTACGAAGCTCTTTTGAACGAAGACCAGAAAGAACGGGAAGCCAAACTGGAAATCTTTATCCCGAATGGTCCACGCTTGGGTAACAAGGTGATCGAGGCTCAGCATGTAGCAAAGGCGTTCGGCGACAAACTGCTGTTTGACGACCTGAACTTCATGTTACCGCCGAACGGAATCGTCGGTGTGATCGGTCCGAACGGTGCGGGTAAGACCACGCTGTTCAAAATGATCATGGGAATGGAAAGCATCGACAAAGGTTCTTTCGAAGTGGGTGAAACAGTAAAGGTCGGTTATGCAGACCAGACACATAAAGACATCGATCCGAAAAAGACCGTTTATCAGGTCGTTTCCGGTGGACAGGAGTTCATCCGCGTAGGTGGTAAGGAAGTCAACTCCCGCGCCTACCTCTCCAAATTCAATTTTGCGGGAGCCGACCAGGAAAAACTCTGCGGCGTGCTCTCCGGTGGTGAACGAAACCGCTTGCATCTGGCCCTCACACTGAAAGCCGAGGCGAATGTGCTGCTGCTTGACGAACCAACCAACGATATCGATGTGAACACACTTCGAGCACTCGAAGAAGGTTTGGAGAACTTCGCCGGTTGTGCGGTGGTTGTTTCTCACGACCGTTGGTTCCTCGACCGTATCTGTACACATATCCTTTCGTTCGAAGGAGATTCGAATGTCGTGTTCTACGAAGGTTCCTACTCTGAATATGAAGAGTACAAGCGCAAACAGTTGGGCGATGTGGAACCGAAACGTGTCCGTTATCGTAAACTTATTGTTGATTAATTATAATAAATAATTTTGTAAGACCATGAAAAAAAGAATGTTATCGATGGCAGTAATGGCTGCCGCCTTTTTGTGTTTCGGAAGTGATGCAAGTGCACAGAAAACAACTAAGTTGTTCAACGGGAAAGACCTTGCCGGCTGGAACTTCGTTGTCGACAAGAATTCTGTCCCTGCCGAACAGGTATATTCCGTAAAAGACGGCGTCATCAACATCGCAGGACAACCCTTCGGATATATGTACACGAAAGAAAAATACGGCAATTATAAATTGCATGTCGAGTGGCGCTGGCCAAACGGCGAAGAGAAAGCGAACAGTGGTATTTTCCTCCTGATCGCCGATCCGGCCAACCCATTCCCTAACGGAATCGAATGCCAGTTGTGTGCCGGCAAGGCCGGAGACTTCGTCCTGTTAAACGGATCGGACCTGGCCGAGTTCCAGAACAAACCGGGCACGCCGAGACCAGCATTCCCAGTGGTAGAACGCAAAGTGGCCAACAGCGAGAAACCTGCCGGTGAATGGAACGAAGCTAATATCTTCGTAAAAGACGGTGTCATCACGGTTTACATCAACGGCGTTTACCAGAACACCGGAACAAACAAGGTGAAGGAAGGTTACATCGGACTGCAAAGCGAAGGCAAAGAAGTACAATTCCGCAACGTGACGGTCACTCCATGGTAAACGGACGCGGATTTATTCCCTCCGCATGAAATTTCTGTTCCATAGGCATGAAACTTTTGTCCCATGCCTATGGAATTTTTATTTCATGCCTATGAAACTGTACCATCATTCCGTAAAACATATCGTTTCTTTGCTATCTTTGCAACATTCTCACAGATATTCCGGTTCTTTTTAAAATTATATCACTATGGATAATCGTTTCTTGGGCCTTATAGAGAGAAGCATGAAGGAACATTGGGACCTCCCCGCCTTCTCTGATTACAACGGACATACCTTTCACTTCAAAGACGTCGCACGGCGGATAGAGAAGTTCCACATCCTGCTGGAACACGCCGGTATCAAGAAAGGCGACAAAGTGGCCATCGTCGGGCGTAACTCTTCCAACTGGGCGATCTGCTTTTTCGGAATATTAGCATACGGAGCTGTTGCTGTGCCGATCCTGCATGAATTCAAACCCGACAATATCCATCACATCGTCAACCATTCGGGAGCGAAAGCCGTACTGGCAGGCTCCAGCAACTGGGAGAACATGAACGAAAAGATGATGCCGGATGTCAAGCTGTTCATGGTGCTGGACAACTTCTCCATCATCGACTGCAAGAATAAGGAGGTACGCACCGTACGCGACCGCATCAACGAATATTTCGGCAAGAAATACCCCCGTTCCTTCACCGCCAACGACGTGAAATATCATATCGAGGCCCCGGAGGAACTGGCTGTCCTGAACTATACATCTGGCACGACCAGCTTCTCGAAAGGGGTCATGATCCCCTACCGTAGCTTGTGGAGCAACACGCAGTTTGCCTACGACCGCCTGCCGTTCATCCATCCGGGGGACAACATCGTCTGTATGTTACCTATGGCACATATGTACGGGTTGGCGTTTGAAGTGTTGAACTCCGTCAACAAAGGCTGCCACGTTCATTTCCTGACACGCACACCAAGTCCGAAAATCATTGCGGAAGCATTTGCGACGGTTCGCCCGGCTTTGATCCTTGCCGTGCCACTCATCATCGAGAAGATCATCAAGAACAAGGTCTTCCCCGAACTGGAAAAGCCGTTGATCAAATTGCTGCTGAAAGTGCCGTACATCGACCAAAAGGTACGCGAAAAGATCGCCCAAAAGCTAGAAGCCTCTTTCGGTGGAAACTTCGGCGAAATCGTGATCGGCGGTGCAGCCATTAATAAAGAGGTAGAGACGTTCCTCAAATCCATCAACTTCCGTTATACGGTAGGTTACGGGATGACAGAATGCGGACCGCTGGTATCCTACGAACAGTGGGACACGTTTAAACAAGGTTCGGTAGGCCGTGTCGTCGACCGCATGGAAATCCGGATCGACTCGAACGATCCGGAAAACGAAGTAGGCGAAATCCTGGTTCGCGGTATGAACGTGATGTTAGGCTACTACAAGAATCCGGAGGCGACGAAAGCGGTAATGCTACCCGACGGTTGGTTACGGACAGGTGATTTGGGGACACTTGACAAAGATGGTTTCCTTTATATCCGCGGACGAAGCAAAAGCATGATCCTAAGCTCCAACGGACAGAACATCTACCCCGAAGAGATAGAAGACCGTCTGAACAATATGTTGTACGTGGCGGAGTCGTTGATCATTTCGCAGGGAGGAAAACTGGTTGCACTGATCTATCCAGACTGGGAACAGGTGGACAAGGCTGGCATCCAACACTCTGAAATCGAAGGGCTGATGCAACAGAACATCGACCAGCTGAATACCGAAATGCCCGCCTACAGCAAAGTGTCCTGCTTCAAGCTTTATCAGGAAGAATTCGAAAAGACACCGAAACGGAGCATTAAGCGGTATTTATATCAGCCCGCAGAGGAAAATTAAACAAATAAAATCGTACCTTTGTTTTCTGTTAATTTACAAACAGCTCATATGAACAAAGGGAAAATTACTGTTGCCGGCATCGGACCGGGAAGTCGCGAAGACATAACGCCCGCAGCGTTATCTGCCATCAGGCAGTCGGATGTGATCATCGGATACAATTATTACTTCCAGTTTATACAGGATATAATCCGTCCGGATGCCCAATGTATCGATACCGGGATGAAGCGTGAGAAAGCACGTGCCGAAGAGGCCTACAAATACGCTTCGGAAGGTAAAACAGTGACAGTGATCAGTTCTGGTGATGCCGGAATCTACGGGATGGCCCCGTTGATATATGAAATGCGAGCGATGAAAGAGGCGCCGCAAGTGGAGATCGAGGTAGTGCCCGGTATCAGTGCGTTCCAAAAAGCAGCTTCGCTTCTGGGAGCACCTATCGGGCATGATCTCTGTATCATCTCCCTCTCCGACCTGATGACTCCCTGGCTACGGATCGAAAAACGCATACGGGCCGCCGCTATCGGCGACTTCGTGACAGCCATCTACAATCCGAAAAGCGAAGGGCGCTACTGGCAGTTGCATCGTCTCAAGGAGCTGTTCCTCGAAGAACGTGCCCCCGAAACACCGGTCGGCTATGTCCGTCAGGCCGGACGCGAAGAGCAGGTCGTCAACCTGACCACGCTGGCAGAGTTCGACCCTGAACAGGTCGACATGTTCACTGTCATCCTGATCGGGAACTCGCAGTCATATGAGGCCGACGGTAAATTCATCACACCACGCGGCTATTATGGAGAGATCAAGATGAAAACAGATGTCGGGATCGGCCAGGACATCATGATCCGCAGCTTCCGCACCATCGAGAAAGAACTCAAGAACAAAGAAATACCGCTCGACAAGAAATGGGCTTTGCTCCATGCCATCCACACGACAGCCGATTTCGATATGGAAAATATCCTACGGATCGACGATCACGCGGTGGCTTCCCTTTACGGGAAATTCAGCCGGGGGGAGGTGCGCACCATCATCACAGACGTCACAATGGCTGCTTCCGGCATCCGCAAAGGAGCTTTGCAGCGTATGGGAATCGAGGTGAGATGTTATTTGCAGGACGAGCGCACCGTACAACTTGCAACAGAAAAAGGGATCACCCGCACACAGGCCGGCATCCGGCTTGCCGTACAGGAACATCCCGGCGCTCTATATGTATTCGGCAATGCGCCGACCGCATTAATGGAACTTTGTGACCTGACAAGGAAAGGGAAAGCCACTCCCGCCGGCATCATTGCCGCTCCTGTCGGTTTCGTACACGTACAGGAATCCAAACACATGGTAAAGCCGTTTGTCTCTATTCCTAAACTCATCATCGAAGGACGGAAAGGCGGTAGCAACCTCGCCGCGACTTTGGTAAATGCGATTTTATGCTACAATGATGCAGAACAATTAAAACCAGGTAGAGACGTATGAGAACTCAAGAAATTATAGAGGCTTACGGCAAAACACACATCTATATGGTCGGGATGGACGACAATCCACAGCCTAAGCATGTAGAAGTCATTATCAAAAGTGTCAAACACGACAATATCTTCTCCGGAGGGAAGCGGCATTACGAGATTGTGAAGCCATTCCTGCCCGCCGATGCGGTATGGATCGAAATCAAGGCTCCAATAAATGCCGTCCTTGCAGAATACAGCCGGTTGATCCAAGAAGGCAAAGTGATCGTCTCCTTCGTTTCGGGAGATCCGTTCTTTTTCGGTTTCGCTTCCACCATCCAGAAAAACCTTTTAGGGGTAGGCATGAAAGTGTTCCCCTACTTCAACTCATTGCAGATGTTCGCACACCACGAACAAATCCCGTATGAGAACATGCACGCCGTGTCCGTTACCGGACGACCGTGGCACGAACTCGACCGGGCATTACTGGAATGTCGGCCGTTGATCGGTGTGCTGACCGATCATGTCCATACGCCCAGGGCTATAGCCAAGAGGATGATGGAATATCATCTGGACAAGGATTACACCATGCGGGTAGCCGAACATTTAGGTAACCCGAAGAAGGAAAAAATCTATAATATCTACTCGATCGAGGAAATCAGCGAAATGAGTTTCAGCTGCCCGAACTGTGTCCTGCTGATGAAGGCCCCGAACAGCACGCAGCAACGACCGGTCTTAGGCATACCCGACACGAAGTTTGTCTTGCTGAACGACCGGGCTAAGATGATTACCAAAGCACCGATACGGGTGATAGACCTAAGCCTGCTGGAACTGCATAACAGCCGTACCTTCTGGGATATCGGCGCCTGTACCGGCTCTGTTTCGATCGAAGCACGCCGCCAGTACCCCCACCTGAATATCCAGGCTTTCGAAGTGCGGGAAGAATGCAAAGACATCATCCGGGCAAACGCACGTCTGCACAGTGCTCCCGGCATAGACCTGCATATCGGTAACTTCCTGAACCTGCCAATCGCAGAGGATGCAATTGTCGATGCTGTTTTTATCGGCGGTCACGGCGGTAAACTGAAAGAGATCATCTGCAAAGTCGCTTCTCATCTGGATAAGCTGAAAGGCAAGATCGTCTTCAATTCCGTTTCGGAAGAAAGCAACAAGCTGTTCCGGGAGGCGGTCGAAGAAAACGACCTGAAACTGCATTCGGAAATGAACATTACGGTCGACTCCAATAATCCTATTACAATTCTTTGCGCAACAGGTAAATATCATGTCTAAAAACATATTGAACATTCTTGTGGTTTCGGCAAGCAGTCTGCCGTTAGCACGCAAAATCCGGGACAAATATCAGGGTAAAACCATTATCTATTGTAGAGAAGCAGATAACGATGTCGAACCATTCACCTCTTTCGAGGAGCTGGCCGGCGATCTTTTCAATAAATCGGAAGCGATGGTCTTTATCGGGGCGATGGGCATTTGCGTACGGAGCATCGCTCCGTACGTCAAAAGTAAGTACACGGACCCGGCAGTCGTCTGCCTTGACAGTACCGGCAAATATGTCGTGTCGGTACTATCCGGCCATATCGGCGGGGCGAATGAGCTGACACACGAGTTGGCCCGCCTATTGGATGCCGAGGCGGTTGTCACGACACAGAGCGACAATCTGGGACTTTGGCCACTGGACACTTTGGCACAGCAATACGGCTGGGAACAGGACGTCTACAATCTGCAAGACGACATACATAGTTTTTTCGATACGAATTTCGAGAAAACAGACGAAGAGGTCTTTGCTGCCTCCAGGAAGAAAGCGATGAACGAATGCGTCACACGTTTCGTCAACCGCAAGTCGACCGCTCTCCTGCTCGATATCCGCACGAAAGAAACGGACTATATGGAAGAGACCTGTCCCCCACACGTGGATATCTTCTACAAATATGAAGATATCGACTTGGAAAAATACGAACTGCTAATCACGGTCAGTCCGACTTTCTACCAAAAAGTTCCTATCCCCTGCTTGTCATTCTTCCCGAAAGTGCTTCACTTAGGTGTCGGATGTAAAAAAGGATTGACGGATATGAGGTCCGTCCTCACAGACTTGTTTATCTGCTCCATCTTCTACGGGTTCAACCTGAAGAGCATCGCTGATGTCTCCTCCATCAATCTGAAGAAAGACGAACCGATATTAAAGGAACTGGCGGACATCTACCTGCGTAGCCCGTTCAAGACCTATGCGGCAAAGGAGCTGGACAAAGTTCCCGTCCCCCATCCCTCTTCCAAAGTAAAGGAGGTCACCGGATCGGACAGTGTCTCGGAGGCAGCCGCCATCCTGAGCGCGGAAGGCGGCCCGTTATGGGTGGAAAAACAGAAGGGACAGACAAAGAACTTCACCTATGCGATCGCCATCAGCAAATCGGCAGTACGGGACGAAAAAGAAGACGAACAAAAAAGGAAACCGAAACAGGGTCACATCGAGATTGTCGGAGCCGGACCGGGCGACCCGGAACTGATCTCCATCCGGGGCCGGCGGATGCTGGAAAATGCGGACCTGATCCTCTATGCCGGAAGCCTCGTACCCAAAGAGCTCACCCTATGCGCTAAAAAAGAGGCTACAGTTCGCAGCTCCGCCGACATGAACCTGGAAGAACAATTCGCCCTTATGAAAGAGTTTTATGACAAAGGGAAATTCGTCGTACGCTTGCACACAGGCGACCCCTGCATCTACGGGGCGATACAGGAACAGATGGCCTTCTTCGACCGTTACGGCATGAGCTACCATATCACACCGGGGATCTCCTCGTTCCAGGCTGCAGCAGCAGCTCTCCGCTCCCAGTTCACCATTCCAGAAAAGGTGCAGACCATCATCCTTACGCGTGGCGAAGGACGTACCCCCATGCCGGAGAAAGAGCAGCTGCATAAACTGGCCGCCAGCCAAAGCACGATGTGCATCTTCCTGAGCGCCGGTATTGCCGGACAAGTTCAGAAAGAGCTTCTGGAACATTACCCGCCGACGACACCGGTAGCCGCCTGCTACAAGTTGACTTGGAAAGACGAACGCATCTACCGGGGCGAATTGAAAGATCTGGAACGGATCGTAAAAGAAAACAACCTGACGTTGACAACCTTGTTAGTCGTCGGCGATGCCATAGACAACAGGGAGGGACTTTCACGTCTTTATGCAGACGAGTTCAAACATCTTTTCCGCCATTAGCGAGACGTACATCATGATACTGATCTTAGGAGGAACAACCGAAGGACGAAAGGCCGTACAAGTCGTTGAAAGCGCAGGCAAACCTTACTACTACTCGACGGTTGGTAACGAACAGGCGATAGAAACCGTCCATGCCATCCGCCTCACCGGTGGTATGGACGAAGAAGAGATGGCACGATTCTGCCGCGAGAAAGAAATCTCGTTACTGGTCGATGCCGCCCACCCTTTCGCCATCCAGTTGCACCGGACACTTGCAAAGGTTTCCTCCCGCCTCCGGATTCCTGTCGTCCGGTTGGAAAGGCAATATCCCGCACATGACAAGCGGTTGATATGGTGCACGGATTATGCCGCCGCCATCGACCGCCTGCGTGCGGACGGGATCTGCAACCTGTTGGCCCTGACAGGCGTCAAAACCATTGCGAAACTGCGCCCTTACTGGGAGCAGACACCCTGCTGGTTCCGTATTCTGAACCGGAAAGAGTCGCTTTCGCTGGCCGAATCCAACGGATTCCCGAAAGAACGGATCATTTTTTTCCATGAAGGAGAAGACGAGAAGAAGCTGCTGGACCGGCTTCATCCGGATGCTATACTGACAAAGGAAAGCGGGGAAAGCGGATATTTCAAGGAAAAGGTCGAAGCAGCACAAGCCTGCGGCATTCCCGTCTATGTCATACAACGCCCTCCCCTGCCCGACAGTTTCACCTTCGTGCAAGGTCTGGAAAGACTTCGTAAAGCCATCGAACGCCTCGCTCCCGGTTTCTTCCCGCTCCGGAACGGTTTCACGACCGGCGCATGTGCTACGGCTGCCGCCAAAGCCGCCTTAGTCGCTCTCCTGAGCCAAACGGTACAAACCACAAGTTGCATCACGCTCCCTTCCGGAGAAAAGATCACACTCCCTGTCACCGCTACCGAATGGGTGGAAAACGCCGCCCTGTGCACAGTTATAAAGGACTCCGGCGACGATCCGGACGTGACAAACGGCTGTTCCGTCATCGCCCGTATCGAGTTGCAGGCAGGACAATCCCCCGTCCCCGTTATCCTGTTTCGCGGCGGTGAAGGGGTCGGTACGGTAACGCTTCCCGGTCTCGGCCTCGAAATAGGCGGACCAGCCATCAACGCCACTCCCCGCCGCCTGATTACCGAAGAACTGACAACAGTACTGGAAGAAAACGGCCTGTCGGGCAAGATAAAGGAGGTGGTCGTTACGATCTCCGTTCCGGGAGGGAAAGAGTTGGCTGCCCGGACATTCAACCCGAAGTTGGGAATTGTCGGCGGAATCTCGATCATCGGGACATCCGGAATCGTACGCCCTTTCTCGAACGATGCCTTTATTGCCTCGATCAGGAAAGAAGCCGAAGTTGCGAAAGCAATAGGATGCTCCCGCCTCGTCATCAACTCAGGGGCGAAAAGCGAGCGTTTCCTGAAAGGCTACCTGTCGGAACAGTTGTCGGAAGAACTTCCTCCACAGATGTTCGTGCACTACGGGAACTTTATCGGAGAGACACTGAAAATAGCTGCCGAACTGCAATTCGCCGAAGTCATCATGGGAATCATGATCGGCAAAGCCGTCAAACTGGCAGAAGGAGCACTGAACACGCACAGCAAGAAAGTCGTCATGAACAAAACCTTCCTGAAAGAACTGGCCGGAAAGGCAGGCTGCAAACCGGAATCCGTACAAACAATAGATTCCCTGACACTGGCCAGGGAACTATGGGAACTGTTCAGTGAGACCGAACAGCAAAGCTTCTTCCCCCTTCTGTTGCAGAAATGCCAAGAGCACTGTGCACCCCTGTTCCCCGATGGGAAACTGTCTGTCCTACTGATTTCGGAAAGCGGGGAAATAGCCTTTCAATCGTGATTATTCAAATGTAACATCCTTGTTCTGCACATAAGAGACATCGATCTTTCCTCCTGCATTGCCGTTGCTCTCCTGCAAAGGGAGTTTCCTGACGCGGCTCAGGAACAAAGTTCCTTTGGCGGCAGAGGTCGGATTCGTAAAGTTCAGCGTGATAAAGGTCGCACCTTCCTGCGTATTGTTGATATCATAAACACCACCATTGTAGGTCAGATGCGCCTGGACATATTCATCCTTTCCGACCGGCTTTCCTACCCAAGTGATAACGGTCGTGCCATTACCTTTAATAGACGTCAGAGATTCGGGAAGCGCGATCGGATCGACATCGTCGATAGAGGCCTTGTTTGTATAAACCTGGTCCTTCCAACGGGTAAAGGTGAACGTGACCGGGTCCAGCCCGGACTCGGACAGCATATACATATAGGTTCCCATCCCCAAAAAGTCAGGTGCTTTCCCGTTAAAGAGAATACCTTTGGCCGGCAGGCGCAGATTGGCTCCTTCACTGTTATACTTATTGAAATTCGCGCCTATATGGGTATGATTCTGCGTAACATTATATTCGACACCCAAATTCTGGTAGAAAGGGATCGACGGATCAATCCCGTCCGAATCATCGTTATCGCAAGCGGTAAACACACCTGCGAACAACAGGCAAGCATAAAGGAAATACTTTCTCATATCGTTTAGTTTTATCCGAGTTCCGGAAGGTATAAGAGATCAATTGCTTCTCCGAAGACTCTACTGTTCTTTGATAGAAATAACAAATGAGGCGGGAAAAGTTTTTCCTTTTAGGCTTTTTTGTCATACGGAAAGCTGTTGCAAAAGGGATTCTATCGTATCAGCAGACAGCGTACATCCATCGGACTGGTGGATCAGGAATGCAGAACCGGCAGACAGCTCGCCCGTCTCGATCCATACAGGCGACTCCACATGCCTACCGGCACGTATGCCGTTCCGCTGGAGCGCCTTACGGACCATCGCATACTTCTGTCCGTGACCGGTCAGACGTATCTCTCTCGAATACTGGTTATCAATACGGAACAAGCCGGTCTCCGTGTCGAACACGATCCCCTTGCGGGCAAAGAAACCGCTCAAGTGGCCACTCAGGGCAAGGTCTTCGGGCGTACCGGTCGTAATCCCGTTCGTCCGGTCCATCAGCCAAATCTTGTCGGCGATCTGGAGCGCCAGTTCGAGGTCGTGTGTAGAGAGGAAAATCGTCTTATTTGTGCTTCGTGTCAGATGGTGGAGCAATTGCATGATCTCCACCTTGCTCGGAAAATCGAGGAAAGCGGTCGGCTCGTCCAGAAAGATAACAGGTGTTTCCTGAGCCAGCGCCTTGGCGATCATGACCTTCTGCCGTTCTCCGTCCGAGAGGGTATGCACCATGCGGGAGGCCAGGTTCTCGATCCGTACCAGAGCGATCGATTTTTCTACGACTTGCTTGTCCTCCTTGCCCAACCGCCCCCAGAAACCGGTGTAGGGACTGCGTCCCATCTCGACCAATTCCCGCACAGACATATTCCGGATATCACATTTCTCCGTCAAGACCACACCGATCGTCGTGCTCAGTTCCTTGTCCGAATAGCTATCCACATCACGTCCCAAGACGGCGATCTCACCTCCCAACTTCGGCTGGAAAGCCGACAACGTGCGTAAGAGCGTCGACTTCCCGACTCCGTTCTCCCCTAACAGGCAGGTTAATTCTCCGCTATAAATCCGGGCTTGTATATGGCTTGCCACCAACTTGGTATCGTTCTTTGTCTGGTAACCGATAGAGAGATCATGTATATGGATCGTATCTTGTTTCATCATTCGTTCAGTTCGTTCTTACGTTTGCGGAATAGTACGGAGGCCACTACAGGAGCACCAACCAAGGCAGTCACCGAGTTGACCGGCAAAGCCCCTTCGAAGCCGGGCATCCGGGCAATCAGGTTACAGGCGAGCGCCAACGCGGCACCGGCAAACAAGACGGCAGGCATCAGGACCCGGTGGTCGGAGGTTTGAAAAATGGCCCGGCACAGGTGCGGAACGGCCAGGCCAAGAAAGATGACCGGTCCGCAATAGGCCGTCACGATCGCCGTCAGCACTCCTGCCGAGGTGATCACCAAAAGACGTGCCCGCTTGATGTTCAATCCCAAGTTACGGGCATAGCCGTCGCCAAGCAGCATCAGGTTCAACGTCTTGATCAACAGGAACGACAAAGGGATCAGAATCGCCATGATCGCAACAAACAGCATCATCTGGTTGCCGGAAACACGTGAGAAGCTGCCTAACCCCCAGATCACATAGGCGCGAATATCCTCCTCCACGCTGAAGAACTTTAGCACGCCGATCACCGCATTCGCCACGTAGCCGATCATCACACCGATGATCAGTAGCGTCACGTTCCCTTTCACCTTCTGCGACACATATACGATCAACGCCATCACCGACAGCGAACCGATCACAGCCGCAATCGAAAGCGCAATTTCTCCCATAAACCCTAATTTGCTAAGCGCAACTCCTCCGAGGCTACCGCTCAACAATACCACGAAGGCCACGCCCATACTCGCACCGGAACTGATCCCCAACACGGAAGGCCCCGCCAGCGGATTCCGGAAAACAGTCTGCATCTGCAAGCCGCTTATCGCCAAGCCCGCTCCCGCCACCAAAGCAGTCAATGCCTGCGGAAGACGTGATTTCCAGACGATATTCTGCCAAGTCACCGGCTCGTCTCCCAGTCCGCAAATAATGTTCCAGACAGACTTCAACGGGATAGACACCGATCCTAACACCAAATTCAGGAACATCAGGACCAGGATAGACGCTACGATGAGCAACATAAGAAAAGTAGTGGAATGTCTCATTCGTGCAGCTTATTTGAGTCGGGCATAATAAACAGGCGTATGATCGGGCAGCAAGTCCGGATGGAATATATGCAGCAGGTCGGCCAGTACGACTTCCGGCTCAGTCGGCATACTTTCGTAAAAAGGCGTATCTTTCATGTTGCAATAGATGATCCCTTTCTCCTTGAAGGCACGGAAATCGGCATAACGCGGGTCCTGCTCCTTCAATGCCTCATAGCTGAACGTACCCGGATAGCTGTTCACAATGCGCCAGTAATCGGCTTCGTCACCCTGGTTGTAGACAGTTTCGAAATCGAGCGTCACACCCCCCGAACGTTTGTCGTCTTTGAGGAAATAGTCGGCGCCGGCGTCCTTGAAAAGCTGGGCGAGAAAGCTCTCCCCTCCTACGGCATACCAGTTACCGCCCCGCATCTCGCCGCTCAACACGACCGGACGTTTCTTCACTTTTCCTTCCGCCGTCAGCTCCTTCAATTCATTGTAACGGGCCGCGATGGCGTCGAATGTCTCGTTTGCCTTTTGCTCCTGTCCCACCAACAGGCCGACGAACTTCACCCATTCCGCCTGTCCCAACGGCGTCATCTCCTTATAGCCTAAATGCGGGATCAATGGGATACCGACATCCTTCAAGGTCTCATATCCGCCCCGTTTAAAAGGCGAAACAAGGATCAGGTCGGGGTTCATACTCATGATCACCTCGTTGTCGAAATTCCCTTCTATACCGATTTTGGCGGTCTTCCCGCTCTTGAGACGTTCGTTCATCTCCCTATTGAACAGATGCCGGGTACTGGTCACCCCTACGACCTTGTCCAGTTCGCCCATCTTGATAAAATTGGACAACTGCAAAGATGTCATACAGATAACACTTCTGATGGGTGTCTCGATCACAGTATACGATTCGGGGATGCCGGCCGGTTTCGTTCCTCTCCTGACAAGTGCATAATGGAAAGTCGTACTTTCCTCATTCTGCGGGTCCTGGATATCCAGCAAGACATACCCGTCCCGATAGGATAATTCGAAACCACGAGCATACTCGGGTACAATATGGACACCGGAAAACGCGCTTTCTTCCGTCGTTTCCACCTTGTCGGTCCGTTGATTGTTTTTGGTCGTACACGAGGATGCGACACACAACGACATAAGCAGGCAGCACCCTGCCAGGCATTTTTTCATATTCAATATTATTTTATTATAACCAGGCGAGCGTTGTCCACCCCACGAGGACGAGACTCTTCTAAACCGAAACGGCAGGTCTTCTGACTTACTTCCATCCCCGGACACCTTCCCGATCCCCCGATCAGTGGCATTGAGTATTGCCGGTATGTTACCGAAGTTTCACAGCAGCGTGGTCTGTCCGGGATTCCCACCCGGTTCCCTTTTCATCCCTGTCCTGTAAGGAGGACAGGGAAACCTGTTTCAAAGGGCAAATATAATAATATTACTTTTCTTTCAAGAGAAAAGTGGCAGACAAATCAGTTTTTCTTACGAGCCGCCAGATATTCGTCTTCCGGCATGACTTTCAGCACATGGCCGCTTTCGTCGAAAGCGACAACCAGATTCCGCTGATCAGTCGTCTCGAGAGAGACCTTATACTGGATAGGGCTGCCGCCACCATTCGACTTGTACACCTCTTTGATCAGGCAATTTTCATAAGCGTTGTAAATCGCTTCCTGTGTGGCAAGATCCACATCGACGATATCGACCGCATAGAAATTTTTCATACTCAACATATCGATATCCGTATTCCCGTCCTGCCCTGCCTGCGCATAACCGTTTTGAGACATACAGACACACGAAACCACCATAACCATCATCAATACTAACTTCTTCATAACCTAAAATTTTAAACAATCTATTTACCTTTTTCTAATCGCCCCATTAAATACAAATTATATGCCAAAGAACATAAAACGGTATTCTCCTTCTGAAACATTCTTCACTGCTTTTAAAAGTTTCAAGAGTTCCATCAGGTTGAAACTTTTGTTTCATCCGGGGAAACTTTAGTTTCATGCGGCAGAAACTTTAGTTTCATACTTTGAGACAGAATGAAACTAAAAAAGATTGTAGAACAGGATATGTAGAAATTATCCCCACAATTGTGGAATGCCGATTTGGAAAGTTCCTCAATTCTCCTCACTTTTGCACATCAAATAAATCAAACGCATATGTCGTACCCCATCTGCTTCGTATCGCTCGGTCCGGGAGACCCCGAACTGATCACCCTGAAAGGCTTGAAAAAGCTCCGACAGGCCGAGATCATCTATTGTCCCGCCACCATGAACAAAAACGGGCAACTCCTCTCCCGTGCGGCCCGTATTATTGAAGAATTGGGAATCGGCGAATCCGCGATCCGGCTCTTCACGCTTCCGATGAGTAAAGACCGCACCGAAGCCTGGAAAGTCTACGATGCCTTGTATGAAGAGGCAGCATCCGCTTGGGACGAAGGGAAAAAGGTGGTCATTGTGGCGGAAGGCGATGCCGGGTTCTACTCTTCCATACAATATATATATGACAAATTCAGGGAGAACCGCATCGAAGTAGAACGAACCGCCGGAATCCCAGCTTTCATTGCGGCAGGAGCCTTAGCCGGCTTGCATATCGTCAAACAGGAAGAACAGATCATCGTCATACCCGGAACGCTGACAGCGGAAGAATTGTCGGAAAAAATCAAGGCCGGCTATGTGATCGTCATCATGAAGCTGTCCCAATGCGTGGAGGCCGTCCATACCTGCATCCGGTTGCATCCGGAAGCGAACTTCCACTATTTTGAGAATGTCGGAACCGGGAAAGAGTTCTATACTTCCGACCGGAAACAAATTCAGGGAAAAATATTCCCATACTTTTCCCTGATGATCATCCAATAGTATATCTATCTAAACTATGCTATTATCGCATTCAGGCTGTCTATATGGAAACGAAGCGTCTCGATATAAGGCAGGACCGAATTATGATATATGACTGCTTTCATATGCGAATCTTCCATTTTGTTGGCCTTGCGGTTGGCTTCACGCGTCTTACGGGCGTTATACAAGATAGCGGAAATATGATTCGAGATCTCATCCAGCACCTTATTCCCGGCATGGCAAATAGCCTCCGCCTCGTCCGGAGCGTATATCGAACTGGCCTGGGATACAGCCTCCAACATGGACTGCTGGTATGCACCTGCCATCGGGATCAGTTTATGAATTGCATGATGGCATAGCGAATGGGCCTCCTTCTGCTGCTGCTTGAGCGCAAGTTCCCATTTTGTTTCCTGGCTGTCCGAGCAAACCTGCTTGGATATCGAACGGGCCCCGAAACACTCTGATACCATTTTTAACCAAGTTTCTGTTTCAAATACTTTGGATGCAATTACTGCTAAACTAAATCTTGCTGTTGACATAATTCATATCTCCTCTAAATTGGTTTAAAGATTCTAACACTTTCTTTTTATCACATTAAAACTGATTTTTGATTTCATTTTATCATCATCACGATGCAAAAGTAAACAAATTATCAAACCTACCCCTACTACTTCCATACAAGAAGGTCTATTTTATAATTCTTTAAGAGAATAGATAGCTAAATGTATATATTTTGCCAACTCTGGTTTACAAAATATCAACAAAACAACAAATACATATTACATATTGCATATTCAAAAGTCAAAAAGACCAACATTTATCAATTTAACACTTTTATCGGGAGAGAATTACCACCTGTAAACCACCCGAGCTTTCATTTTGTTATTATATAAAAATATATTTACTTTTGTTTTCCACTTAAACTTACATAAGACATGAAATCGGACATAGAAATTGCAAGAGAGGTCTCTCTGCGCAAGATAAAAGAAATCGCGACCGGATTAGGCATCCCGCGCGAAGAAGTTCAGAATTACGGCAGATACATCGCCAAAATACCTCTCCATCTGATCGATGAAGAGAAGATCAAACAACACAACCTTATCCTGGTTACAGCCATCACTCCTACGAAAGCGGGTATCGGCAAGACGACCGTTTCGATCGGGCTGGCTTTGGGATTGAACAAGATCGGTAAAAAGGCGGTCGTCGCTTTGCGCGAACCATCACTGGGCCCGTGCTTCGGCATGAAAGGCGGAGCTGCCGGAGGCGGATACTCGCAGGTGTTGCCGATGGAAAACATCAACCTGCATTTTACGGGGGATTTCCATGCGGTTACTTCCGCCCACAACATGATCACGGCATTGCTGGACAACTACATCTACCAGACGCGTAATACCTGCGAGGGGCTGAAAGAAATCAAATGGAAACGTGTGCTGGATGTGAACGATCGCAGTTTGCGTAACATCGTTTCCGGCCTGGGAGGATCAGCCAACGGCGTACCGACAGAGACTGGTTTCGACATCACGCCCGCTTCGGAAATCATGGCGATTCTCTGTCTGGCAACGGACATCGAGGACCTGAAACGTCGCGTCGGCAATATCTTGTTAGGATATACGAACGATGACAAGCCTTTCACCGTAAACGACCTTGGAGTGGCCGGAGCGATCACGGTATTGCTAAAAGACGCCCTCCTGCCTAACTTGGTACAGACAACCGAGAACACGGCCGCATTCGTACACGGAGGTCCGTTCGCCAACATCGCACACGGTTGCAACTCCGTCCTGGCGACCAAGATGGCGCTGACATATGGTGATTATGTCATTACGGAGGCCGGCTTCGGTGCCGACTTAGGAGCTGAAAAGTTTTTCGACATCAAATGCCGCAAAGCCGGATTGACACCGAAACTGACGGTTATCGTGGCAACGGCCCAGAGCTTGAAGCTGCATGGAGGCGTACTGGAAGACAAGATCAAAGAACAGAATATAGAAGGGCTGAAAAACGGTTTCGAGAACCTGGACAAGCATGTCGAGAATATGAAACGTTTCGGCCAGGAAGTGATCGTGACCTTCAACAGATATGCATCCGATACGGACGAGGAAATCGCGCTGGTTGCAGAACATTGTCGCGAGATCGGTGTAGGTTTCTGTATGAACAACGTATTTGCTGCCGGTGGCGAAGGGGGTGCCGAGCTGGCGAAATTGGTGGTCGACACGATCGAAAAGAAACCTTCCGCCCCGCTCAAATACATCTACGAGGACAGCGAACCGATCCGCAGCAAGATCAAAAAGGTATCCGAACAGATCTACGGAGCCGCTTCCGTTGTCTACACGACCTTGGCGGACAAGAAAATCAAACAGATCGAAAGCCTCGGCATCTCCCACTACCCGATCTGCATCGCCAAGACACAGTATTCGTTCTCTTCCGACCCGAAAGCATACGGGGTGGCCAAGAATTTTGAGTTGAAAGTGCGTGACATCATCATCAATAACGGTGCGGAGATGATCGTCGTTATCATGGGCGAGATCATGCGTATGCCGGGACTACCGAAAGACCCGCAGGCAAAACGCATCGACATCGTGAACGGCGTGATCGAAGGGTTAAGCTAAAAAAGAGAAGGGGGTGTCAATTTGATATCACTGGACGCAGATGACGCAGAACACACAGACAGACGCAGATTTATTTTACTGATAATTAATAATATCTGCGTTAATTTGCGCTCGTATGCGTTGTCTGCGTCCCATGAATACCAATATTCGGCACACCCTCTTTGATTTCAAAATATAGGGATTTCACAACCAGTCCTTATCCGGTTAATCCTTTCCTTTGTTTTTATCGAAGAACTTCTTAAAGAACATGATCTGGTAGTCGATCGAGTTTTTCCAATACTCCCCGTTATGCGATCCGGGACGGACCAGGAAATCATGGTCGATCTTATATTTCAACAGCTTCTTATGGAAGTCGTTATTCACTTCGAAAAAGAAATCACTGTAACCGCAATCGAAGATGATAGCCAGCTCACCATTCTTAATGCGGTCGATCTGCGTGATTGCCGTATGACGGTTCCAGACCTCCTGGTTGTCGCTCTCGCTTCCGAGCTGCTTACTCATCTCCCAGTTGTTAGGGAAGGGCCGGATATCGACTCCGCCACTCGTACTACCGGCTGCGCCAAACACATCCTTATGACGGAAAGACAGCCACATGGCTCCGTGTCCGCCCATGCTCAACCCTGTGATGGCACGACCGGAACGGTCTTTCACTGTCGGATATTCGGAATCGATATACTTGATTAATTCAGAGGATACGAATGTCTCATAACGGTAAGACGGATCTTTCGGACTATCCCAATACCAGCTGTTCTTGCCGTCGGGACAAACAAAGATCAGACCGTCGCGGTCTGCAATATCTTTCAACTCCGGCTTCATGGAAATCCAGGTTTTCGCATTTCCTCCATACCCGTGCAACAGGTAGACAACCGGTTTCGGCGCACGATTATTATCCGGAGAAACGACAACGACCTGGACATTCTTCTTCATTGCCTCGCTATAAACATCCAACGTATCGACAACCGCTCCTTTCACCGAAATGGCGACCAAGACAAAAACCGCCACGAACATCATCAATCTTGTTTTCATATCTCTTTCATTTTTTATTAAATGACAGCAAATGTATACAAAAAAATAATATGGATCAATCTATTCGATACCCATCGGTCAAGGTATGCATGAAAGCGACAATGGCCGCTTCTTCTTCCGGGGTGAGTCCGAGATTCCCCAGTTCGTCGCGGTTGACGGTCTCCGCATATTCGGGAGCCGGGTACTCTTCCACATCACGCACATTATAGAAATGGACAATCTCCTCAAGTGTCTTGAAATAGCCGTTATGCCCGTAAGGAGCTGTCAGGGCGATATTGCGTAACGTGGGTACCCGGAACTTGCCGAATTCGGTACTATCATGCAGAAAAGCCCCTAACCCCAGGTCCATCGTGTCCCGCCCGACCGTGTTATGGGGAGCGGGAACCCGGAAGAACGGATTGTCCGGGTTGGAAGGGATTCCGAGGTTGTCATATGTATGGTCGGTAAACAGGACACGTCCGGCTCGCTCATCATTTTCCAGGATATGGCATTCCGCACAGAGACCTTTCTCCTTAAATAAGTCCAGCCCTTCCATCTCCTGTCCGGTAAGCTGGCATTTGCCTTCCAGGTAGGCATCGTATTTGGACGTGAAGGGGTTCACCTCGGCAGAACGTTCATAAGTGGCTATTGCATCCAATATATGGGCATAAAGAGAATCGTCGGACGCTGTCTCTCCATAAATACGCACAAAATCGGGATAGTAGGCTGCACGCCGGACTTTCTCCGTAACAGCCCGGCTGTCCTTGTTTCCCATTTCCAGCGGATTGACGAACGGTTGGCCGGCCTGTTCTTCCAACGAGTTCACCCGGCCGTCCCAGAACAAGCCGCCCACATAGGTTTCTTCTTTTTCGTCATAATACAAGGCCGGGACATACGCCACATACGAACAGCTCATGGAGTTCCGGTTGCTGAACAAGCCTTTCACGGCCCCTTCCGAAGTGATCCGTCCGTATGTATCGGCAAACCCTTTCGTCGGTTCATGGCAGGTTCCGCACGACTGTCCGGTCGGTTCCGATAACGACTCGTCAAAAAAGAGCTGTTTCCCTACCAGTTCCTTGTCATTTAACTCCGAACGGGAACCCGGTACACACGCGGAAAACAACACAGATGTCCCTGCCAATCCGGCAACCATCACTTTTAGATATACACGACTATTCATAACCCTATTACAATTTATGGGCCAATATACGAATAAATCTTGCATTATACTGTAGGACTTCAGGGAAAATCGTTATATTTTTGCAGCAAAAAAACATGCGTGAAGGATTGTTTATCATAAGCCGTGGAATCGGTCAGGTAATGTTTCAGAACAACGCTCTTTCGGGAGCCCTTATGTTAGTGGGTATTTTATGCGGTTCATGGCAAATGGCCCTATTGGCCGTCGCCGGGAATTTAGTCGGTAATTTGACGGCCTGTCTTTGCAAGTATAGCCGGGAGGATATCCGGAACGGACTCTATGGATTTAACGGGACGCTGGTCGGGATCGCCATCGGTGTCTTTATGCCGATCAACCTCCTGTCGATAGCGTTATTAATAGCCGGTTCCGCCTTGTCCACCTGGATTGCCCGTCTGTTCGGTTATTGGGGGAAACTGCCGGGATATACCGCCCCGTTCATTTTATCGGTCTGGATATTGCTGGCCGGATGTACATACGGGTATCCCTCGCTTTTGTCGGCCTCCGCTCCTGCCGTTGCCGAACAATCACCCGATCTGGTACGGGCCTTCTGTCTGAATATCGGACAGGTGATGTTCCAAGGAAATACGATCCTGTCCGGTCTGTTCTTCCTGGCTGCCATCCTTGTCAATTCACGTTGGCATGCATTATATACGGTCTGGGGAGCCCTCCTTCCCATCCTTGTCGCTTGGGTGGCCGGAACAGACTATACGGCGCTGAATGCCGGACTGATCGGTTACAACGGCGTCTTATGTGCGATCGCTTTAGGCGGCGACACATGGAAAAGCGGCTTGTGGGCGACAGCTTCCATCTTGCTTTCCATCGCTTTGCAGCTATTGGGGATGCACTTTGGATTCGTGACTCTGACCGCTCCTTTCGTCGTTGCCGTATGGATCATATTAAAAGGAGGTATGTCAAAACTATCCTGTTCCCGCGCTTGACGCGGGATCGCATTAAAACCGGCCCTATAAAAATCTGATTGATAAGGTCTGTCCTTTTGCGGCCCCGCATCAAGTGCGGGGACAAGGGGATTTTGACACACCGCTTTCCATCGATTACCAAAACTTGTTATTCTCTTGGCTATACTCGAATCCTACGTTCTTCAGTTTCTGGACAAGTGTCTCTTTTGGGATATGCATATCGTCGCACAATTCGTCAAGAGAGGAATAATTATCACGTAATTTCATATTGATAACGCTGAAAAGCATCATCGGATCTTCCGGAAGTGTCATAATTCATCATTTTTCTAAACCGGGTGCAAAGGTAATGACTTATTCCATAATCTCGCCTTCCCGGTTCATAAAAACATATATTTGTGTTCGGTCTTCTTTCTGTACCAATATTTTATACAGAGGATCGCACTCCGTCCCTTTCACGTATGCCCCTTCGAAGGTACAGCCTTCATAGGCTTCGGATGTCCCCATCGTTTTCAATACATCATAAGGCAAATGCTGCAATTCGACTCTTCGCAAAGCATCAGATTCAACCAATTTTACAATCGGTTGAGCTGATACTTGTGCATTTACATCACATTGTGAAACACAGACTCCAAAATAAGTCGCCACTAAAGCTGATAATCCTAAAACAATCTTTTTCATTATATGCTAATCTATTTATATTTCCTGTATGCAAAGTTATACCAGATCATTTCGATAGTCTGTATATAAATTACGGTTATGCTTACCAATATTACCGAAGAGTTGATGCAGATGGGATAAGAAGGAAAAAATATATTATTTTTGTGAGGAAACAAACTAAAGAAGGTTATGGGAGAAATTATTAAACTGGACAATATCTGTCAGTACAATGAAATGGTAGGCCAGGAAACCTTGCATCCGCTGGTAAGTGTTATCGATCTGTCGAAATCGTCCCGGATGATGAAGCACGTACGCATGAGTTACGGTTTCTATGCAGTCTTCCTGAAGGAAGTCAAATGCGGAGATTTGCGATACGGACGCAACTATTACGATTATCAGGAAGGCACGCTGGTTTTTCTGGCTCCCGGACAGGTGATCGGTATCGATGACAACGGCGAGTATTTCCAACCGAAAGGCCGCGCCCTGCTATTCCACCCCGACCTGATCCGCGGCACATCCCTCGGACACAATATGAAGGACTATTCTTTCTTCTCCTACGAGGTGAACGAGGCCCTTCATCTCTCCGAACAGGAACGGGGTGTCATCATCGATTGCCTGAACAACATCAGCGAAGAGCTTAACCGGGGAATAGACAAGCACAGCAAAATGCTGATTGTCTCCAACATCGAGCTTTTGCTCAATTACAGCATCCGTTTTTATGACCGCCAGTTCATCACCCGTGAAAATGTAAACAAAGACATCCTTTCCAAGTTCGAGAATGTCGTGAACGGTTATTTCCAGACCGACAAACCGCAAACGATCGGTTTGCCATCCGTACGCTACTGTGCCGACCAGCTGCATCTTTCCGCCAACTATTTAGGCGACCTGATAAAGAAGGAAACGGGTAAATCCGCACAAGAACACATCCAGCTCCGGCTGATCGACATCGCCAAAGAAAAGATATTAGGCACAAACAAAACCGTCAGCGAAATCGCTTACGAACTGGGATTCAAATATCCCCAACATTTCACCCGGGTATTTAAGAAAAATGTGGGACATACGCCTAACGAGTACAGAGGCATAAACTAAATGTGGGGTTATATGGGTTGAATTGGGAGGGGGATTATTGGGGCGGTATCGAGAGTGTGTCAAATATCGGTATTCATGGGACGCAGATAACGTAGAAGAGCGCAGATTAGCGCAGATATTATTAATTATCAGCAAAATAAATCTGCGTCCCTCTGCGTATTCTACGTCATCCGCGTCCAGTAATATCAATTTGACACACCCTCCTACAGCCTGAAATATCTTAACATTTGATGCTCAACTGGCGTAATACGTCACGAATCTTTTCGAATGTGGTGATACGGGTCGGAACCAAAGGCAAGCGCAATTTATTTTCGATAAAGCCCATTGCATTCAGCATACTCTTCGCTCCTGCCGGATTACCGTCGACAAACAGCAAACTGAACAGCTCCGTAAAGCTATGGTGGATCGTGCGGGCGCTATCGTAGTCGCCTGCCAATGCCAGACGCACCATACGGCTGAACTCACGCGGGAAAGCATTGCCGATTACAGAAATCACGCCGACAGCTCCCAACGTAATCAGCGGGAACGTAATGCCATCGTCTCCTGAAATCACATTGAAGTTCGCCGGTTTGTTCTTGATGATATCATCCATCTGGGTGATATTGCCGGAAGCCTCCTTGACTGCGATCACGTTCTTGAACTCACGGGCGATACGCAGCGTAGTCTCGGCCGTCATGTTCACTCCGGTACGTCCCGGAACGTTATACAGGACAATCGGTAACGCGGTCGCCTCCGCTATCGCTTTATAATGCTGGTAGATCCCTTCCTGAGATGGTTTATTATAATAAGGTACGACAGACAGGATCGCATCTATACCGTCAAAGTTATCGTTTTTCAACTTCTCGACAACCGAACGCGTACAGTTTCCGCCCACACCCAACACGATGGGAATGCGTCCGTTTACCTTCGTCACGACCAAATTGATTATATTCTTCTTTTCTTCTTCCGTGAGTGTAGGAGTTTCTGCAGTGGTACCTAACACAACCAGATAATCGGTTCCATTCTGCAACTGATAGTCTACAAGCCGAGCCAACGCCTCATAGTCTACACTTTCATCTTCTTTAAAGGGAGTGATCAACGCCACACCCATTCCTTTTAAATTTATGTCTGCCATGATTATAATTGACAATTGATAATTGACATTTGACAATTAATAATGGATAAAGGAACAATTGTGACTTTACTCGTCAATTGTCAATTGTCCACTGTCAATTGTCAACGGTACTGCAAAAATAAGGAATTTATATCATTTTGAGCGTATCTCCTGCAAATAAAATAATATATGTTCGAACAAATGCTTGATATCTTCGCGCTCTGTTACTGATATGGAAAGATCATACAAATCGATATCGGCATGTTTCACTCCCACCTTGAAGCCACAAGGATGCTGTAGCATAAGGTATTGCATCGGGTAGCAGTCGGGACGCGTAAGATCGATCAGGATATCCGCCTTGATCGTCCTGAACCGTTCCAGAACAGCATCGGAAGGAACCAGCCAAGTGCTCACATCCTTCTTGGCATGGACCGGGATGTACGAGGCATCCGTTTCAGGTGCCAGATCGCCGGTTACATAGACACAAGCCTGTACCTTCTTGTTCTTCTTACGCAGGACGTCCAAGCAAGGTTCCACAAGCTCGCTATCATTTGCCTGATAAAGGACCAGGATATGGCCTGCATCTTCCAGCGTACAAAACTCATGCTTGCGACTGGCAGCCCCAGAAGCTAAAGACTGCACTTTCTTTTTAATAAAATAATTCGTCAGTCTCATTCCGCTATCATATTTAAGAATTCGTCTTCGTTTATAATCTTCACACCTAACTTGGCCGCCTTTTCGAGCTTGGCCGGTCCCATATTATCTCCCGCCAGGATATAATCGGTCTTGCCGGACACTGAGCCACTGTTCTTCCCGCCATGCTGCTCGATCATGGCTTTGTACTCGTCGCGGGAATGTCTGGCGAATGTCCCGCTGATGACAATGCTCAGGCCTTTCAGTTTCTCGGAACGGTTTGCCAGCACTTCTTCGGCCACGGACATCCGCAGCCCGTATTCCTTCAAACGGTTCACCAAATTCCTGTTACGTTCGTCGGCAAAATAAGCGATGATGCTCCGGGCAATCCGTTCCCCGATCTCATCCACAGCTATCAAGTCCTCAAAAGAAGCCTGTTCCAACTGATCCATCGAATGGAAAGCGGCAACCAGGCGTTTAGCCACCGTCTCACCCACAAAACGAATCCCCAATCCATAAAGGACCCGCTCGAAGGGAACCTGTTTGGATTCTTCGAGGCTCGCCATCAGGTTACGGGCACTCTTGTCAGCCCAACGTTCCAAGCGTAGCAGATCGGATATTTCCAATGTATAGAGATCGGCCGTGTCCTTGATATAGCCGGCTTCGTACAAATCTTCGACAGTCTCCGGTCCCATATTGATGTTCATGGCCCTCCGGGTAACGAAATGCTCGATCTTTCCCTTGATCTGGGGAGGACAGCCGGCTTCGTTCGGACAGTAGTGGGCCGCTTCTCCTTCGGGGCGCATCAACGGTGTGCCGCATTCGGGACAGGAGCGGATGAAACGGACCTTGTCACCTACCAGCAAACCACGGGCCTCGACATCGACACCGACAATCTTCGGGATGATTTCGCCCCCTTTTTCCACAAACACCTTATCACCCAAATGCAGATCGAGTCCTTCGATGATATCCGCATTGTGGAGGGATGCACGCTTTACGGTCGTCCCGGCCAGCAATACCGGTTCCAGGTTGGCAACCGGAGTAACGGCCCCCGTCCGTCCGACCTGGAAAGACACGGAGTTAAGGCGTGTCACGGCGCGTTCGGCCTGGAACTTGTAGGCAATCGCCCAACGCGGACTCTTGGCTGTAAATCCCAAATTGAGTTGTTGGCGCAATGAGTTCACTTTCAAAACGATCCCGTCTGTTGCAACCGGCAAGTTCTTGCGCTCGGTGTCCCAATAGGCGATATAATCGTATATATCCTCCAGGCTGTTGCACACACGGATCACGTTCGGCACCTTGAACCCCCATGAACGGGCCGCCTCCAGATTATCGAAATGCGTTTCCGCCGGTAACTCCTCCCCCAACAAATAATAGAAATAGGCATCCAACTTACGAGCAGCCACAATAGCCGGGTTCTGTTGCTTCAGCGTACCCGAAGCGGCATTGCGCGGATTGGCGAAAAGAGGCTCCTCCTGTTGTTCCCGTTCTTTGTTCAAGCGGTCGAACTCGGCCCAGGGAAGCAGGATCTCCCCCCTTATCTCAAATGCTGCCGGGTATCCGTCGCCCATCAGTTTCAAAGGGACCGAACGGATGGTCTTCACATTGGCCGTCACATCGTCGCCACGTGTCCCGTCTCCACGCGTCACGGCTCGAACCAGACGTCCGTCCTCATATGTCAGAGAAATGGAGGTTCCGTCATATTTCAACTCGGCAACGATTTCGAAAGGTTCGTTCAGGTCACGGGCTATGCGCTCGTAAAAATCCTTCACTTCATCTTCCGAATAGGTATTACCCAACGAAAGCATCGGATATTTATGCACTACCTGTTCAAACTCTTTGGAAAGGTCGCTCCCCACCCGCTGCGTCGGCGAATGAGGGTCGGCATATTCAGGATGCGCCTCTTCAAGGGTCTGTAACTCCTTCATCATCTCATCGAACTCACGGTCCGATATCGTCGGTGCCGAAAGCACATAATAGTTGTAATTATGTTGCTCCAGCGCTTCGCGAAGTGCCTTTATTTTATCTTTTACCACCATTTTTTCAGTTGAAAGTTGAAAGTTGAAAGGTGAAAGTTGAAAGTGATGAATTTTTCTTTTTAACTTTCACCTTTCAACTTTCACCTTTCAACTTTCACCTAATATATAAGTTTTACATTATCGATCCACATCGTATTGCCCGGCGAGCCGATATAGGCACCACCGTGGCTGGAAGTAAATTGCAGGACGAGATGAGTCGGCAATTCGCCTTCCGCCGCCCAGCCTACTTCCTGAATAGGGACGCTTTTACCTTGGCTGTTCAAAGCATAGCGCTCTTCCACCTGAATCCGCATATAAGGCTTATACTCCGGATGCTTCGTAATATCGCCGTACAGGATCGGGTAGGTCGCATCATTCACCCAGCTATTGCTGGATTCCGTATAACGCTGCACCATCGTTCCGACACGTTTGGCATATATGTTTCCATCTTTATCTTCCCAACGTTTCTGTAGCAAAAGGATGGCTGCGATCGAATCCTGTCCGGCAACCGTCGACTTACGGCTGAAACCGGTACTGCGGATACGGTTCTTTTCCGGAGCCAGCTTCACCTTATAGTCAAAACGCAACGCCTTCGGCTTCTTGGTAAACGCCACTCCACTATTCAACATGGCCTGCGGATTCTTGGTTCCCTTGATCGGTTCGTGCACCGTTCCGAGAAAAACGGAACCGGCGGCTACCACTTCGATATCGACCAAGCCGAAAACCTTCACACTTTCCATTCGTGTCTCCAGACGCGCGCACCAACCGTTGTCCCGCCTCTCCGGGAAGACAGAAGTATTCGTCTTCACCACGCCTGCCACCTTTGCCATCACGTTGGAGTTCGCCCACGGCGAACCGCCCCGGTTCGTATAGGCTGTATTGCCGATGATCGTATCCGTCGGACCCAGCTCATAAAGATGCTTCGTATTTCCTCCGATGATGCCGGACTCATGTATCTCGCGAACGACCCAATGATCCATATCTCCAAAACTGAACGGCACCACTTTCTCTTGGCAATTGACAATTGACAATTGACAATTGACAATTCCCAGGAGAAAGAGGAGTTTTACTTTCTGTTTCATTTCAAATTTTGTTTTTCTTAAATCCCCTAAGTCGGCTTTGCCGACAATGGACAATTATAAAGAATATCCCCACTCCTTGAGAGCCATTCCCCAATTTTCTTCCACAAGCTGTACCGTACGGTCGTCATACTTGTACTGGTTCTTTTTATAGCCCTTCTTTTTCCCAAGATATTTCTCGATTTCTGCTTTAGACTCTTCAAAGCCGGGGAGGTTTAATTTCTTATATATATCCTCTGTCATGGCGAAAGCATCCTGCTCGAAATCCTCAAACTTCACCTCTACCAAGTTGCCTTCGGGTATCAGGTGCTTTTGTTCTTCGTATTTATAGAACAAACGGCGGTACACTTCAATAAAATTACTTTCGATCTGCTCGTTGGAGATCTCCTGCAAGCGGAGCGGCTGAATCGTATTGGTAAAAAAGCTGCGCGTGCTCTCGAACACCGTATACGGATTTCGTTTCAGATAGATAAATTTAGCATTCGGGAACATTTCCACCAACGTCTTCACACGTCCCGTATGGGGCGGGTTCTTACTCAGGAATTGTGTCCCGTTCGTATTCCAGAGGGAGATCTTGATCAGTTTGAGGAACGTTTCCTTAAACACTTTCCGTTCATGTTCGCTGATATTGTCGAAAAGCAAATAACGATCGCAATATTCGAGCATATGCTTCGGGAAAAACCAGAAGTTATAATACGTGTAAGGCATCATATTCGCCAAGGCAAATTCCTCTTCCTGGGGAAGATCCACCTTCAATTCCATATTATCGGTCGGACGCTTGTCGGGCATCAGGAACGCCATGTTCTTCTTGAAGAAAGACTGCCCCCAGAGCATCAGGTTCGGGAATACGGTCTGATAAGTCGTATTGTAGCCGAAATGCTTGTCGCACGAGAAAACATTGTGCATGAAAGTCGTCCCGCTACGCCAATGTCCGAGAATGAACACCGGGTCCATCTCCAACGGCTTGTCCGCAATCTTGCGGTAACGCGCATTTTCGAAGGGTTGCAACAAGCTGAGCAGGCGGCAAACGGATTTAGTCAGAAAATATTTATTACGAAATCCTTTGTCGATCGTTTTATTGGCTGTCACAGCCTTGAACGTTTTCCAGTCAGCACCCACTAAAGTATTGATCGGTAGTTTGTCAAATTCCAGTAATCCCATACCTTATTTATTTTCTGTTATACACTTGACGGAAACCCCTTGCCGTTCGAGCTCTTTACAAACGGAACGGATAGCTTCGTAGTGCTCGGGGCCGATACCCAATTCCGGAAGATTCAGTACAGCCAACGCGTCTTCCGTCACCATGTCGCGAGCATCTACCCTGTCGATAATCATACCGACAGCCGATGTATTATTCGTGATCGGATCGATCAGGATAAAGGCTCCGGTCTGTTTGTTTTTCTGATACGGATCGAAGAACAGTTCCTTTCCGGTCGTGAAGACGACACGAGCGATCTCGTTCAGCTTCATCGGCAAATTGTCAACGGTCAATTGTCCATTGTCAATTGACAACTGTTCCATCGTATTGACATTCACTTTATAACGGATACTGTCCACACGAGCGCGTGTCAGGTTGGTCGTATGCTTGATATAGAACTGCTTGCTTGTGTCCATCGGCTCTTCGTCCATCCACACCAGCATGGCTTCGAAGTTACGGTCCGCTATCGGCAGGTTATCCGGATGGACGAGCATCTCACCACGTGAAACATCGATCTCGTCTTCCAGCGTGATGGTGACGCACTGGGGAGGGAATGCATAATCCAGCTCTCCGTCGTATGTCACGATACTCTTCACTTTGGATGTTTTTCCGGAAGGTAAAGCCATCACCGTATCGCCTTTACGAACGATACCGCTGGCCACTTTCCCACAGAAACCGCGGAAGTCCAGATTCGGACGCAATACATACTGTACCGGATAGCGGAAATCCTCAAAGTTGCGATCCTGGTCGATAGGAACCGTTTCGAGGAAGTCCAGCAACGACGGCCCTTCGTACCAAGGTGTACGGTCGCTCTTCTCCACCACATTGTCGCCATCTAAAGCAGACAGCGGGATGCAGGTGATATCCGGGATATTCAACGAAGCGACAAACTCCTTATAATCGGAAACGATCTTGTCGAAAATATTCTTGTCGAAATCAACCAGGTCCATCTTGTTGACCGCCAGCACCACGTGCTTGATGCCTAAAAGCGAAACCAGATAGGTATGGCGGCGCGTCTGCGTAATCACCCCCGTACGGGCATCCACCAGAATGATGGCAAGGTTGGCAGTCGAACCGCCGGTGATCATATTGCGGGTGTACTGTTCGTGCCCCGGAGTGTCGGCTATGATGAACTTACGGTTATTCGTACTGAAATAGCGATAAGCCACATCGATGGTGATCCCTTGTTCGCGTTCGGCCTTCAGGCCATCCAGCAACAGGGCGTAGTCGATGTGGTCGCCGGCATTCCCCATGCGCTTGCTGTCGCGTTCGAGGGCGTCCAACTGGTCTTCGTATAACTTCTTACTATCAAACAACAAACGACCGATCAGCGTCGATTTGCCATCATCCACCGATCCGGCAGTCAAGAAGCGAAGCAAATCCTTTTGTTCATCTCTGTCGAGGTATTCTTTTATATTTAATGTTGCCATATGTTTTAAGTTGAAAGGTGAAAGGTGAAAGGTGAAAGTTGAAAATGAAAATAGTGACGCGAAGCCACTTTCAACTTTCAACTCTCCACTTTCAACTAATTAAAAATATCCTTCTCTCTTTTTCTGTTCCATACTTGCCTCCTGGTCGAAGTCGATCACGCGTGTCGTGCGTTCGCTCTTGGTTGTCGTCATCATCTCTTCGACGATCTTTTCAATCGTGTCGGCATCGCTTTCCACAGCCCCGGTCAACGGCCAGCAGCCTAAGGTACGGAAGCGCACCATACGCATCTTGATTTGATCGCGGTACTGTTCCGGCAGACGGTCGTCGTCCGCCATGATCAGGTTGCCGTCGATCTCTACACACGGGCGTTCCTTGGCAAAATACAACGGTACGATCGGAATATTTTCCAGGCGGATATATTGCCAGATATCCAGTTCCGTCCAGTTGGACAAGGGGAACACACGGATGCTCTCTCCTTTATGGACACGGGCGTTGTAGATGTCCCACAACTCCGGACGCTGGTTCTTCGGGTCCCATTGATGGAACTTGTCGCGGAACGAGTAGATGCGTTCTTTCGCACGGCTCTTCTCTTCATCGCGACGGGCACCTCCGAAAGCGGCATCGAACTTATATTTATCGAGCGCATGCAGCAACGCCTGCGTCTTCATCAGGTCCGTATGCACCTTGCTTCCGTGCGTGAAAGGCCCTACACCGGCATTGAATGCCTCCATATTGGATTCCACGATCAGGTTCCATCCGAATTTCTTCGCATAGTCGTCGCGGAACTGGATCATCTCCTTGAACTTCCATTTGGAATCGATGTGCATCAAAGGGAAAGGGACTTTTCCCGGAGCAAAAGCCTTTTCAGCCAGGCGAACCATGACGGAAGAATCTTTTCCGATAGAATAAAGCATAACAGGATTCTCGAACTCGGCAGCGACCTCCCGGATGATATGGATAGACTCTGCTTCCAGTTCCTGTAAATGGCTTAATTTATAATCTGACATAATTATAGGATTGTATTATTTTGATTACTTATTTATGATTGTCTTGCAACGGTTACTTTCGGAATGATCAGGTCCATCAGCTTGTGAACGGATTCCTCCAGGCTCAACACGGAAGTGTCTAACGTCAGGTCTGGATGTCCGGGAGCTTCGAAAGGAGCGGAAACACCCGTGAAATCCTTGATCTCGCCCCGGCGTGCCTTCGCATACAACCCTTTGACATCGCGCCGCTCGCATTCTTCGATCGGAGTGCTGACATATATTTCCAGAAAGTTCTCTTTCCCGATAATGGATGCCGCCATTTCCCTCAAATCGTTATTCGGGCTGATAAAAGCCGCTATCGTGATAATGCCTGTATCGATAAAGAGCTTGCTTACTTCGGCGATACGGCGGATATTCTCTATCCGGTCTTCTGCCGAGAAACCGAGATTGTTGTTGATCCCGCTGCGGATATTGTCGCCGTCCAGGATGCGGCACAGCAAACCGCACTTGTGCAACTCGCGCTCAAGCGCTATCGCCACCGTACTCTTTCCCGAGCCGCTCAGACCGGTGAACCACACCATCACACTGCGCTGCTTCAACAAACGCTCCTTATCCTCCCTCGTCATCATCCTATCGAAAATAGGATAGATGTTAGTTGAGAGTTGAGAGTTGAGAGTTGAGAGTTTCTCTTCGATATTATTATTATTTACTTGTTCCATTCATATTTTGTTTACTTGTTTTCACAATACTGACTGTCAGTTTAATCAACTCACGGCAGTCTTCTATAATCGATTCGTATTCTTTTTCAGATAAATAATCCGTTTCTTTCAATAACATAATCCAATATTCCGTTTCATACTGCTTCCTTCAAAGCAATATTCACTTTGCTTATAAATCGGCTTTGGACTGCGCATGCTCAGCTTCTTTCAAAAGGGCGCCAATGGCAGTTCCACTACGCAACATCTGTTTTGACAGAACAAATTCTTTTCTTTCATATAATATCTTATATAGTCTAACGATACGGATCGCAAAACCAAAGGACTTTTCTGCCGTCAAACTCTTCCCCATCACTTTCAACTTTCACCTTTCAACTTTCACCTGTTTAGAATTTCCAGATCATCGGTATCACGAATACCGAGATCAAAAAGGTGATTAAGTTAAGAGGTAAACCGATTTTCACGAAGTCCGTGAACTTATAACTACCGATACCTTGCACGATCAGATTGGTCTGATAGCCGATCGGCGTACTGAAACTTGCGGATGCCGCCATACAGATCACCACGAAGAACGGTGTCGGGTCTACGCCGAGCTGCGTAGCGACCGACAAGGCGATCGGGAAACTAAGCGCCGCAGCCGCATTGTTTGTAATCAGTTCCGTAAAGATATTGGTGATAATAAAGACAATCGCCAACAGGGCATACGGTCCCATACTGCTGGACATACCGATAATATGACGGGCTATCAAAGCAGCGAAACCGGAATTCTCCATCGCCTTGCTGATAGCAAAGGCACAGGCAATCGTAATCAGAATATCCCAGGATATATATTTGGTATACTTTTTCGGAGGGAAAATCTTGGTCCACGCCATGATGATGGTCGTAATGCAGACAAAGAAAAACATATCCAGCCGTATTTCAGGGAACGCCTCTTTCACCACCGGCAACTCCCCTATCGTGGCGCCTACGATCATAAAGATCAGCAAGCCCAATGCCAGCCAGCGTTTCGTACGGGAAACCGGTTCCGTACCGTCCGTACCGTTGGCAAGCAAAAGGAAGACGCTGGATTCACCCCATGTCGGAACGAACGTATCGTCCGCCCAAAGAACCAGCGTATCGCCTTCGTGCAACGTCACCCTGTCGAGATCACGGGTAAACCGTTGTCCCCCGCTCTTCACTTCTTTCACGATCGCACCGTAATGGCGGGTAAAGTTGAACTCGCCCAATGTCTTGTTGATACCCGGAAAACGGGAACCTAACACCGCTTCCACCCGGTGCAGATTACCAGGATTGCCGTCTTCCTCATCTTCCTCGTAACGATCGGTGCGGGAATCGGGCAGCAGTTTGTTGGAGAACACGAACAGGTAAATGATGCCGGCCAGCGCGATAAAGATCCCCACCCTTCCCAACTCGAACATCGTAAACCCTTCATATCCGGCTTCAAGGATCATGCCATGTACGACTAAGTTGGTCGATGTTCCGATCAGGGTACAGATACCGCCTAAAATGGTCACATACGAAAGAGGAATCAGGAATTTCGTCGCCGGTAGCTTGACCGACTCCGCCCAACGTTTGATGATAGGGGCGAAAATAACGACAACAGGCGTGTTGTTGAGAAAAGCGGAGACAAAAGCAATAGGCGGAAGCATACGCAACTGCGCCTTGAAAACGGTTGTTTTTCCTTCCGGCAACAACTTCTTGATGAGCTGTCCCAATGCTCCGCTCTGGCGAATGCCCTCGCTTACCAGAAAAAGCATTCCGACGGTTATCATTCCTTTATTGCTAAAGCCTTCGAGCATTTCCTTCGGTGTCAATATTCCGGCACAGAGGAATAGCACCACAACCGTGAGTAACACCATCCCGGGTCTCAGTCCATCCCATATTAACGCTGCTATCATGCCGACCAACGCCAGCAATACAAATACTATTTCAAAGTTCATCTTTTCAATTGACAATTGAAAATTAACAATTGACAATTAAGAACAGAGACTATCAATTGTCCATTTTCAATTGTCCATTGTCAATTATTCCGTTAAGGTTGCAAATGTAATAAGAATATTAAATCTAATCTCACTACGATAAGCAATTTTAGGGATTATCTTGCTTACAGACCAAAAGTTTCAGCAAACGGAACAAACCGCTCATCAGAGCGGTTTGACAATGAACCACGGGTTATGAAGGTCTTCCTTATTATACTTTAATGGTGTTTTGCCGTCGATATGATACACATCGCATCCGGCAGCCCGTGCAATCGCATGTCCGGCGGCGGTATCCCACTCCATCGTCGGTGCGAAACGGGGATAGACATCGGCCGTTCCTTCTGCTACCAGGCAGATCTTCAAGCTGCTGCCGCTACTGATCAGGGTGACCGGCTGTCCCTGCTTGCGCAGATTCTCGATAAAGGCCGTCGTATCTTCCGTCTGATGAGAACGCGAAGCGACCACCACGACTCCCTGGTGTCCCATCGACATAGGCAGGTGTACGGCTTTCGTTTTGATATCGTCCATCGAGGGCTGGTAGCCGCTGTCGATCTCCGCCAGCTTGAATGCTCCCAACGAGTCTGCCGCGAAATACAGCTCTTTCCGTACGGGCACGTAGATCACGCCCAACACCGGAACTCCTTCCTTCACAAGGGCGATATTAACCGTAAATTCACCGTTTTTCTTGATAAACTCCTTCGTCCCGTCCAACGGGTCCACGATCCAGAGCATATCCCAGCCTGAACGTTCGGCAAAAGGTATTTCCTTTCCTTCTTCGCTCAATACGGGGAAAGGCGTCACAGACAGAGCCATCGAGATAATGGCATGGGCTTTCTTGTCGGCTTTTGTCAATGGGGAGTTATCGGCTTTACGTTCGATACCGAAATCGGATTCCGGATCGGTATAAATATCCATGATCGCTTTGCCTGCATCGAGGGCGGCGCGAATAGCTATATACAGGTAATTTGCATAATTATTCATCATTTGCATCTTTTAGTGTGTTAATATACAAATGTAAGGAATTTCCTCGAATAATCCGAATTTTAAGCTCTCATTTATTCAAATCGTCACCGATTCACCCAAATATAAAGCAACATATATAGGTAGCAAATGTGAAACATATATGTTTCGAATTCAAATCACCGGTGTTTCGTTTTCAAATCACTGGTGTTTTGAATTCGAACCGGTTGTTTTCGACGATGGATCGGCCGATGGCATAGCCTTCGTCATACAAGGCGGACAGCTTCTTACGGTCGTTGGTGGTACGGCTGACTTCCATTTTCTTTTGCGGACGGATGACGATCGCGTCTCCTTTCGCTTCCAGCTCGTCGATATAATCCAGCACTTCGTTATAGTTGCGGTAGCGCAGCTTCAACTGCTTCCGGATAGCGGGATACCGGCGGTAGATGAAGCCGGGCAGCCAGAAATCCTTTTCTTTCTTCCGGTAGCCTTTGTTACGGGTCAGGATAATCACGTTCTTGCGGAAACCGTCGTCGATGGCATGCCGGATGGGAATGGCATCGCAGACACCTCCGTCGACCATCGGGACACCGTCGACATACGTCACCGGACAAAGCACCGGAAGCGTACAGGAGGCACAACAGATATCGACCAGACGGTCTGCATCCTGCTTCTCCTCGAAATATTCGGCTTTACCCGTCAGGCAATTGCTGGTGACCATGACGAAGCGGTTCGGCGACTTGAAATATGTCTCGTAGTCGAGCGGATAATATTTCTCCGGATAAATATAGAAAAGGTATTTCATATCGATATATCCCCGCCCCCGCAGGAAATGCCTGAAACCGATATAATCATATTTTTCCAGCAGGTCGATATTGCTGAACCGGGAACGCCCGCGCTGCCGGGAGGCATACGAAATGCCGTTGCTCGCCCCGGCGGACACACCGATCGTATAAGGGAACCAAATGTCATGATCCATAAAGCAGTCCAGCACTCCGACGGTGAAGATGGCACGCATCCCTCCTCCTTCAAGCACCAGACCTGTGCGACTGTCTATTTCCATATCTGTTTACCATAAAAAATAATAGCCATTGCCTGGCTCACACCGGACAATGGCTGCAAAAATATAATAAATCAGCGATATAAACATAGTCTTTTTACAGAATAACTTCGTTCACCAAAGGACGGTGATGGCGGAAATCGTCGATATTCTGAAGGGTCGTCTCTGCAATGTTATGCAGAGCCTCCTTCGTGAAAAAAGCCTGATGCGAAGTAACTATCACATTATTAAAAGAAAGCAGACGGGCCAATACATCATCGTCGATAATTTTATCGGACTTGTCTTCATAGAAGTATTCGCCCTCCTCCTCGTACACATCCAGACCGGCCGCCGCGATCTTCTTTTCCTTCAGACCTTCGATCAGGTCGTTGGTATTGATCAGTTGGCCCCGGCCTGTATTGATGATCATCACACCTTCCTTCATCTTGTCGATGGAGTCTTTGTCGATCATATATTTTGTCTGGTCGGTCAGCGGACAGTGCAAAGAGATGATGTCCGACTCGCAATACAGTTCGTCTAACGACACATAAGAAATGCCTTCCTCTTCGGCAAACTGCGTGTCGGGATAAAGGTCATAAGCCAGAATACGCATTCCGAACCCTTTCAAGAGACGGATCAGGATCTTGGCGATCTTTCCGGTGCCGATAATACCGATCGTCTTGCCGTGCATATCGAACCCCATCAGGCCGTTCAGCGAGAAATTACCGTCTCGCGTACGCCAGTAGGCACGGTGTATCTTCCGGTTCAGCGACAGCATCAGGGCAAGCGAATATTCGGCTACGGCGTAAGGCGAATAGGCCGGTACGCGAACGACCGGCAACTTTCCTTTGGCCGCTTTCAGATCCACATTATTAAAACCGGCACAACGAAGGGCCAGCAGTTTGACACCATTGTTCACCATCGCATCGATCACGGCGGCATCGGCAGTGTCGTTGACAAAGATACAGACCGCGTCCGTATCTTGCGTCAGGACTACATTATTCGGATTCAAATGTCCTTTGTAGTAACGAATGTCGTAATTGTACTTTTCATTTACTTTGTCGAATGAAGCTATATCGTATGGTTTAGCTCCAAAGAATGCAATTTTGTATGTCATATTATTTGTTTTTATATCTAACAATCAAAACGGCCTGAATGTTGCGAGGAAGAGGTGGGTAGTAGAAAAGGAAAGGTCCGGCTAAAGAATGCTTAACCGGACCTCTGCCCATATATAGTTTTTATAATGAAGTTATATCGTTCAGCCTTCCTTTGAAGACTGTCCTTTTTTACCTGCGGCTGCTTTACGCTTATTATCTTGATAAACGAAATAGAGCGGTATCAATATTGCCGCTATCGACATTGCACAAAAAGATATAATAAAAGCCATCGTTCAATCCTCCTTTTTTACTTGACTACATAATACAAAACCTATCACAATAATTAATACAAATGCAAAAAGGCCCAATAAGTACAACACCCACCTATTGATTTCTTCGGTCATTATACCTCCGATAATAATACCTGCAAAGATCAATTTTGCAATGTTCAGCAGAAAATTCCCTGTTTTCTCCTTTATATCCATAGCTAATACTTTTAGTTAAATAATATCACAAAGATAGCCATTCTTTCCATCCGTCCAAGCGTAACAGTCTAAAACTTACGGAAATTCGATTTCCACCGTCGTACCCTTCCCGACCTCGGACGTAATCGTAATTTCCGCCCCGTAGCTTCTCAGGATACGCATGGAAAGACTGAGTCCGATACCATGCCCGGCGAACTCCCGTGTGTTGGAGGCACGATAGAAAGGCTGGTACACACGGGTGATCTCCTCCTCCGGAATACCGATCCCCATGTCCGTAATGGTCAGGACAGAACCTTTCAGCTGCATCTCGACAGGCGCTTCTCCCGAATATTTACAGGCATTATTCAAGATGTTGCCGATAGCGATCTTCAGCAGATGCGGATTCGCCTCGATAGCGAAAGCGAAATGGTCGGTTGTAAAACGAACGCGGTTACCCACGAACTGCATCAGGAAGTCGGCCAGCAAAACCGTCTCACGTGCATTCTTCAGAATCTCCTTATCCCCATGAGAGAGGAAAAGCAGGTTCTTCATCAATAGGATGATGCGTTTCGTTTCGGAAGCGATACGCCCCAATGCTGCCTGGTATTCGGCCGGCGTACGTTCCTTCAGCAAGCTGATCTCGCATTCTCCCTGGATGGCCGTAAGCGGATTATTCAGTTCATGAGATGCATTGCTGATAAAAGACTTCTCACTCTGGTAAGCCGCATCGATACGGTCGACCATGCGGGTCGCATACAAACGGCCGACGAAATAGACCAGGACGGCACTGATCACCAGCATCCCCAGCAACAGCCAGCCGATCCGATGCTGGATATCCCCGCCGTACTGGTTGCTCGACACAACCAGTACGATAAAATTGCCCTCATTATCCGGATAGTAGACAGCCGCTCCTAATTCTTTCCCTTCATGGAAACGAACCACATTGCCTGCATACAGGGAAGCGATCTTCTCATCGGTCAGGTAACGGGACAAGACGGCATGCGCCTCCGTTATGCTGTCGGCGTTCAGCAAGATTTCCGCTGCAACAGGCAACGTCTCCTCATAATGTTGCTGGATACGGGCATAATCTTCCTCGTCCAACTCATCCTTCTCCCAATGCTTCTGTGCCGTCGCGTATGCCTTCTCCGTCAGATAGGAATAGTAGAGGCGGCTGATATAGTCGGTCGCCACAAAATAGAAAACGACTGTCACCACCGAAATAATGCCGATCGTGATAGCCGTATAAAAAAGCGCTATCTTGTTCCCGGTCTTCATGCTTCCATCATATAGCCCACTCCCACTACGGTGCGGATCAGTTTGTGGTCGAAATCCTTGTCGATCTTGCTACGCAGGTAATTGACATAGACATCCACCACATTCGTATTCGTATCGAAGTTCTTGTCCCACACATTTTTCAGCAAGGTCAGCCGGCTCTGTGCCGTCCCTTGGTTCTGGATCAGATATTCGAGCAGGCGGTATTCCTTTACGGTCAGGTCGATCACCACCTTGCCACGGATCGCCCGGTGGCTGGACGGATCGAGTGTCAGGTCTCCACAACTCAGAAGCGGTACGGCAGGTTCCACCCCCGTACGCCGCAAAAGGGCTTTGATACGGGCTTCCAGTTCCTGGAAACTGAAAGGTTTCACCAGATAGTCGTCGGCACCGGCATCCAGTCCGTTCACGATATCGTCCGTCGTCCCTAAGGCGGTCAGCATGATGACGGGCGACTGGTAGCCATACGCCTGGCGATACTGTTTACAGAGTTGCAGGCCGTTCATCTTCGGCATGATGATGTCGAGTATCAACAAGTGGAAATCCTCCTGCTGAACCAACTCCCAGCCGGCTTGCCCGTCATTGGCCACGCGGACTTCATGGCCGAACTCCTGCAAGCCCCGCTCGATGAAAGAGGCGATGTTTATTTCATCTTCTACTAATAATATCTTTGCCATTACATATTTTTGTGTATCGGACTACAAATATAGGATAAATGATGATTGAAGGGTGATTCTTTGCCTTCCAATCTCTTTATAATTTACGTTGCAACAATTTTCCGTCTTTATCGTACAGCATCCGCCGGTAAAAGGTTTCGACCATCAGGGGGAAGACGAAGAGGGTGAAGAAGGTCGCTCCTATCAGGCCGCCGATGATGACGATCGCCAATGGCCGCTGGCTTTCCGAACCGATACCGTGACTGAGTGCCGCAGGCATCAGACCGATAGCAGCCATCGAAGCTGTCATCAGGACGGAGCGGACACGCGAACGGACGCTCTGTTTGATGGCCTGGTCCAACGGGCTACGAGCCTTCAGGTTACTTTTGATATCCGATATCATGATCACCCCGTTCTGTATGCAGATACCGAAGAGAGCGATAAACCCGATCCCCGCCGATATCGAAAAGTTGAAACGGGTAAGCAGCAAAGCCAGAATCCCCCCGACCGCGGCATACGGCACATTCAACAAGACCAGTCCTGCATCACGGGCATTCCCGAAGAGGACGAAAAGGATGATAAAGATAATCGCGATACTGACCGGTACGACCTGTGCCAACCGTTTCGTGGCCCGTTGCTGGTTCTCGAAATCGCCTGTCCATTTCAACGTATAACCCTCCGGCAAACGCACCCGCTCCTTCACCTTCTGCTGCGCTTCGGCGACAGCCGTCCCCATATCCCGTCCGCGGACGGAAAACTTGACGGCACAGAAGCGGGCATGATTATCGCGGTAGATAATCAGCGGTCCCGTAATCGTGCGGATATCCGCCAGTTCCTTGACCGGGATCATCGCCCCGTCGCGTGCAGGGACCAGTATCTTGCCGATCTCGTCTTCACTCCGGCGGAAAGAGGATTCATAACGGACCATGATGTTGAACTTCCGTTCGTCCTCGTAAAGCAGCGAGGCGCTCTTTCCCCCGATCGCCATCTCGATGATCGACTGCACGTCCTCTTTCGCCACACCGTAACGCGCCAGGCGGGATTCGTTCAGTTCGATCCTCAGTTCCGGCTGTCCGATATTGCGGATCACGCCCAGATCTTCGATCCCGTCCACCGTCTGCAAGACCTTATACACCTCGACCGCTTTCTTCTCCGACTCGTACAGGTCCTTGCCGAACACCTTCACTGCGATAGAACCTTTCACCCCGCTGGCTGCCTCCTCCACGTTGTCGCTGATCGGTTGCGAGAAGTTGAAGTCCACCCCCGGATAGATATCCAGCCGTTCCTGCATCTTCTCGATCAGTTCCGCTTTCGTCAGCTTGCTCTCCCATTGCTTCTCCGGATAGATGTCCACATGAAACTCGATGTTGTAGAAACCTGTCGCATCCGTCCCGTCGTTCGGCCGTCCCGTCTGTGACAAGACCTGGCGGACTTCGGGATAAGAAGCCAACGTGCGCCTCATCCGGTTTGCCAGTTCCACCGATTCATCCAACGAGATGCTCTGCGGAAGCGTCGCCCTGATATAGATGGAACCTTCGTTCAACTGCGGCAGGAACTCCGTCCCCAACAAGGTGAAGCACCACAACCCGACAGCCGCCACCGCTGTCGTCACCGTCACCGTCATCCGTTTATGGGCATGGCAACGGTCGAACAGCCCCGTCGCCATCCGGTTTACCCAAGCCAGGAACGGGTTATGCTTCTCCCTCACATTCTTCTTCAACAACATCGACGAGAGGACCGGCACAAGTGTCAGGGTAAAGATCAAGGCCCCCAACAGGGCGAAGCCCAACGTATAGGCCAACGGACTGAACATCTTCCCTTCGACCTTCTGGAAAGAGAAGATCGGAACCAATGCCGTGATGATGATCAACTTGGAAAAGAACACAGCTTTCGCCCGGTCTTTCGCCGTATGCCGGATAATCCCCATCTTGCTCATCACGTTAAAGGCAGGCATCCCCACTTCGCGGGCTTTCCTGTCGAGTGCGACAAACAGCCCCTCCACCATCACGACCGCCCCGTCGATAATGATGCCGAAGTCTATCGCCCCCATCGACAGCAGGTTCGCACTCATCCCCATCGCCCGGAGGCAGATGAAGGCAAAGAGCAGCGCCAACGGTATGATAATCGACACCACGACCGTCGTACGCCAGTCCGCCATAAAAATCAACACAATGAAAGTCACCAGCAAGATTCCCTCTATCAGGTTGCGAGTCACCGTATGCACCGCCAGGTCCACCAGATTCTCCCGGTCATAGAAGGGGACGATCCGCACATCCTCCGGCAACGAGTTTTGCTGGATATCGGCGATCTTGTCTTTCAGGGCGGCGATCACTTCACTGGGGTTCTCCCCTTTCCGCATCACGACGATCCCCTGCACCACGTCGTCCTCTTCCATCCTTCCGACCTGCCCGAGACGGGGCAAAGAGGACTCATGCACGTCCGCCAGGTTCTTCACCAGGATAGGCGTACCGTTGATGTTCTTCACCACGATATTCTCGATCTCTTTCACGTCGTTGATCAAACCGATCCCCCGGACGACATACGCCTGCGAACTCCGGGTGATCACGTCCCCTCCTACGTTGATATTGCTCTTGGCAATGGCGTCATAGAGCTCGAGTGTCGTCACCCCGTAGTTGATCAGTTGGTTCGGATTCACACTCACCTCGAAGGTCTTCACCTCCCCTCCGAAGCTGACGATATCCGCCACTCCGGGGACCGCCCTCAATTTCCGTTCGATCACCCAATCCTGGAAAGTCTTCAACTCCCGTACCGTCCGTTTGTCGCTACGCAATGTATACCGGAAAATCTCTCCCGTAGGCCCGTACAACGGCTGTACCTCCGGTGTCACCCCTTCCGGCAGGTCTGCATCGTTCAAGAGGTTATAGACCTGCTGGCGGGCATAGAAATCGTCCACATCGTCGTCAAACATCACATGGATGACCGACAGCCCGAACAGTGTCGTACTCCGGATATCCGTCTTCTTCTGTACCGGGTTCATGGCTATCTCGACCGGGATCGTGATGAACTTCTCGATCTCCTCCGCGCTCCGTCCCGGCCATTGGGTAATGATCGTCACCTTCGTGTTCGTCACATCGGGAAAAGCGTCGACAGGCGTATGCAGGAAACTGACCGCCCCGGCGATAACGGCTATCACGGTCAGGAAAAAGATGAAAAACTTGTTCCTGAGCGAGAAGGTGATGATTCTATCTATAAAGGTATGCATCTTGTTTCTTATTTTAAAGCATTATAGACCAGCAGAGCATTCTTGTTTACGACCACGTCTCCCTCTTTCAGTCCGGCATTCAGGTAGCAGTATTCGTCCGTCTGCTTATAGACGCCGACTTCCTGCATCCATAGGCGGCCATCCGTACCGACACACACGACATACTGCTTGCCTCCCTCGAATATCAGGGCGTGCGCCGGTATGCGGGGCATAAGCTGCCCTTCCACCCGGCATTGTACATACACGTTCGTAAACATTCCCGGTTTAAGCATATAATCCTTATTGTTCAATTTGATACGGACCTTCATCGTCTTGCTCTCACTATCGAGCAAGTTATAGACCTTGTCGATCGTCCCGGCAAACTCCCTGTCCTTCCCGTAGGCAAGCGTCGTGATACGGACAAGCGCTCCTTCCTGTATCTTGCGGATATCGCCTTCGTACACATCCGCCATCACCCAGACATTGTCCAGACCGGAGACGGTAAACAACTCCTCTTCCCGGTCGGAGCGAATCAGCATATCCCGGCTGATGTTCTTCCCGACTACAAAGCCGGAGACGGGAGAGGTTATATCATAAGTCGAGTTGGCACCGATCCGGTAGATGTCATACACCTCACGCAGCCTTTTCACCTCCGCCTTCGCACCGGCAGCTTCCTGTTCAGCCTGCAAGAGGTCACGTTCGGAGGCCGTTCCACTTCCGAACATATCCCGTACTGCTTCGAGGTTACGGTCGGCCAAGGCGAGTCGACGGACGGCATCCTTCTGCTGTTTCTCGAAATCGGCCACTTCGCTGCTTCGGATAACGGCAAGGAGATCGCCTTTCTCCACATAATCGCCGGCTTCAACCTCTACCTGCGTAACGGTCCCTCCGAAGATAGGATACACCTGGGCTACCTGCTCCGCATCGAAGGCGACACGACCGTTCAACAACAACTCGTTGTTCAAAGGCGTCCTTCGTACGGTATCGACCGAGATCACCTGCCGGAGACTGTCTGTCAATATCAGGTCCGTAGACGTTTGTTCTGGCATGGCGGCTTGCTTGCCGCATGAAAAGAACAGGGGGAAAAGAAAGAGTAGAAAAAGAGTTTTCTTATTCATATTTATAGAGATATATTTTAAATTCTTATTTGTTCTATTGAGGGTGTGCCAAATATCGGTATTCATGGGACGCAGACAACGCAGACGAGCGCAGATTAACGCAGATATTATTAATTATCAGCAAAATAAATCTGCGTCCATCTGTGTGTTCTGCGTCATCTGCGTCCAGTGATATCAAATTGACACACCCTCAACGCCCACAACTGTGTTCAACTCCTCCACCGCCATCACCACCTCCTTTTGCATACCGTATAACTGCAAACAAGTCTCCTTATAAGCCTCATAATAATCGATAAACTCCAACAGGCTGATGTTGCGCTTTTGGAAACCGGCGTTCACCCCTTCGATGATGCGATTGAAATCCCGCTCCAGCTCATAATCCGAGGAATGGTAAAGCTCCAACGCCTTTTCCAGCTTCGTGTAACAAGCAAAAAGCTCGTTATCCGCCTGCCTGCGTGCCAGCTCTGCCAAACTGTTGTTGCGAAGGACAGAGAGGCGTGCCGATTTGATATTTCCCTGGTTACGGTTGAAGATGGGGACAGAGACACTCAATCCGATGGCAAAGTAATTGTTGCAGAAGTTCCCCGCCCTGTCATAAGCCCCTTTCAAGCTCACTTCAGGGAAAGCGAGCGACCGCTGCAAACGCACATCCGCCTCCGAAGCCCGTATGTCCGCCTCCGCCTGTTTCAGGTCGGGACGCTCGGCTATACGGGCACTCAATTCAGCGAACGGGAGTTTATCCAGACTGATGCGGTCCAGCACCGATTCATCGAAAAGCGGTTCCAGGACCTCCCCCCTCTTCAACCCCAAAAGCAAACGCAGATCTCCCTCCAAAGCGACCGCCTCATTCGAAATGCCGTTCCTCTCCTGTCTCAGCGAAAGCAGCAAAGCCTGTATGCGCGACTTCTCCAAGAGAGAGACATTCCCTTTCGCATTCTGTTCCTTATAAACATCTAAGACAGTTCCCAGGTATCCGATCTCCCGGTCATAGACCGACAAGGATTTCCGGGTATAATAAAGGTCGACGAACTTCTCCTTCAGCTCTCCCCGAAGCGTGCGGAGCACCTCTTCAAACTGATATGCCGCCCTCTCCTTATTGATCTTTTCCAAGCGGACCCGCTTGTTGCGCTGGCCGGCAATATAGATCAACTGTTCGATCTCCACCACCGCCTCGCCTTCCTTTCCCAGATCGAAATACTTGCCGTTATTGCGGTTGTAGATATTCTGTTCGAGCGAAATGACCGGATTCTCGAACAGCTTTGCCTGCATCACCTGCGCCTCCGCCATATCGATATTATAACGCTCGGCGATCAAAGACAGGTTACAAGCGGCGAAACGTTCAAGGGCGTCGTCCAACGACAGCCGGACCACCCTCTCCTGTGCCGCCCCCGCCCACACAGGTATCATCAACAGGATCAATAAAACAGGTCTGTACATTTGCTTTTTCTTTTTTGCGGCAAATGTACAGACCTGCAACATGAATCACCCCGAATATCCGATTAGAATACTCTTAGGTCAAATTAGAAAATCATTAGATCATTTTTTCAGATCGATCCTGTAAGGTGGCTTCACCCGAAGATGATCCACTTCCAGAAAAGGAATCTTGGGATAGAGAAGATCGAGAAGGCTGAGATCGATTTTACCCGGAACGACCTCGATACGGACACGGGCAAGGCCTTTTTTCTTAAAGCCCAGAAGTTCGGCCGCACCGACAGAGACATCGATGATACGGCCCTTGCGGAAAGGCCCGCGGTCGGTGACACAGACGATCACCCGCTTCATATTGGCCAGATTGGTGACACGCAGAAAAGTGCCGAAAGGATAGGTCCGGTGGGCAGCGACCAGCTCGTCCGCATCATGGACCCGGCCACTGGCAGCCTTACGCCCGTGGAAACGGTTGTGGTAATAAGAAGCAAGCCCTTCCTCCTGGCCCCACACTTCCCCCTTGCCCGCGAAAGCGACCAGCAGGAGAAGGATATGTACCAGACGGAAGGGCATACACGTTATCGTTTTACTTTACAATAACGTAAAGCTCTCAATTTTATTGTAGCAGCTCGCCCTTATATTCTCCGGTGAGCGTGTTCAGGAACGCCACGAGGCTCTTGGTATCCGCATCCGAAATGTTCTTACCGATCTGGAACTGGTGCATGATGCGGATAGCATCTTCGACCGTCGCGATCGATCCGTCGTGCATATACGGCGGGGTAAGCATCACGTTACGCAGGGTCGGAGTCTTGAAACGATGACGGTCCTGCTCGTTCTTCGTAACGGAATAACGTCCGTTGTCACCGTCCGTCAATCCTGTTCCGCGGTAATCGAAGTAGCTTTTCTTGATTCCCATATACTCGAAAGACTGTCCGCCCAAGTTCACACCCGTATGGCAGGTAGCGCATTTATTCTCCTTAAACAATTCGTATCCGGCAACCTCTTCGGCAGTCAGAGCCGTCTTATCGCCCATCAAATACTTGTCGAAACGGCTCGGCGTGAGCAACGTCTTTTCAAACTCGGCGATAGCGTCGGTGATCGTAGACTGGTTGAACCCTTCCGGATACACTTCGAGGAAACGTTTGCTCAATTCCTTGTCTTCCGCCAGCTTGGCCGAAATATCGTCGAACGAGTGACTGCCCATTTCAACCGGGTTCAAAGGAGGCCCGGCAGCCTGTTCCTTCAGGTCGGCAGCACGGCCGTCCCAGAACTGGAGGATATTCAAAGCCGAGTTATACACGGTCGGGGCATTCACACCGCCGAACTGTCCGTCTATACCTTCGGAATATTGCTTACGGTCCACACCGGCAGTCTCCAGCCCATGGCAGGTCGCACACGAGATCGTGTTATCACCGGAAAGACGCGTATCATGATAGAGATCGAAGCCTAAAGCCACCTTTGCCGGATCGGTCGGGATAGAAGCCATCAACGGCTGTACAGGTTCGTTGGCGAATTCTTCGGCGACGGTAGGTGTCGAATAGTTCTTCTTACGGACCTCCTTCGCCCAGGAAAGCAAGACAGCCTTTTCGTCGCTATTAAGATTCGTCCCCCAGTGCATCGGCATGTGTGTGTACTTGGCGGGAGGCATCGAACCGGAGAGAGCAGCATCTTCCACCTTCGCCAGGTCGGCTTCGGAAACGAGCTGGCCATTGTCGAGGGCCTCCAACATCGCCGTCAGGTCCAGATAGCGCGTACCTTCCTGCATATCCGCCTTGACAGTCGGGCCGATCAGGGGAAGATTACCGTAAAAAGGAAGCGCCGCCGTAGCCGAGTGACATTGCATACATCCGTTCTCACGAAGGATGGAAGCAACCTGTTTTGCCTGGTTATCCGCATACTTCTTGTATTCGGAGGAACCACACGATGGCAGAACCAGAGCCAATGATAGCAGCCCTAAAGGTAATGCCGTCCTCTTACAAAGAATAGTGTTAAGCATAATTATTGGTTTATTTAGATTTGTTAAGTGCAAAGGTAGGCAGAATTATCAAGAGGTATGTAGAAAGCTCATCAGTTTTATCTATGGAACGATAAATAAAAACTATAGTCCCTTGTTATTCTCCAGCACCTCCCTGAGAGCGTCGAACATTTTGCCCGATAGTTTCAGCCGGGCGAGGTTTCTCTTGTAGTCGTCAGGATGATGCAGGTCGGAACCGGCGTAGTCGTAGAAACCCTCCTTCATCAGGTAGGCGGCATATTTGGCAGGACGAGCGCCATACACGCCGGCAAGGGAGAACAGGTTCAACTGGAATTTGTAGCCCTTGTCCTTCAGCCGGAAATAATCCTCCTTCGTCATATACATATACCGCTCCGGATGAGCCAGGACAGGCGTGTAGCCCTCCAACCTCAGCTCGTAAAGCAAGTTCAGATAGTCGGGAGGCGGCGAGAGATAGGAAGTCTCGACCAAAACCTGCCTGTCCGCATACGTCAATAATCCGTCCGCCATCTGCAAACGGAAACCGGCATCCAGCATATACTCAGCCACCAGCCTCAGCTCGATCCCTTCCGGGGCAAGCATTTTCATGCAGGCAAAACGGTCCTGCAGATAACTGCGCCGGTTGTCGGGCAGGTCCGCCATCACATGGGGAGTCAGGAAAACACGTTCCACACCTGCCTCCTGCATCGATTTCAGAGCTGCCCGCATATCATCGACGCTCTGCACACCGTCGTCCACACCGGGCAGCAGATGTGAATGCACATCTGCCGTCCCCCTCAATAAATCGGTGTGAACCACTTTCTTCTTCGGAAAAAGTAAGGAAAACATCTTTTCTATTTCTTTTTACGTTGTCCGTAACCATACCCGTAACCGTAACCGTAGCCGTATCCATACCCGTAATGATAGCCATACGTGCCATGCTTGTAGACCGTCCCGTTCAGGATCAGGCTCATGTTACGCAATTTGCCTTCGCGGTAGAGCTTCTCCACTTCGGGAAGGGCACGGCGATCCATCCTGCCCGCACGGACGACATAGATCGTCAGGTCGGCCACCCGGTTGACAATCACCGCATCGGCCACCACTCCGGCCGGGACGTTGTCCAGGATGATATAATCATACCGCTCACGCAGCTCGGCGATCAAAGCCTCCAACCGGTCGCTCAACAAGAGTTCGGCTGGGTTGGGCGGAACGGGACCGGCATGGATAATATCCAGCTTGTCGTACAGTTCCCCTTTCTGGATGATCTCGTCGACATTGTCGATGCGGCCGGAAAGGTAATTGGTCACACCCATGTCCGATACCTGGACATGGGAGCTAAGGGTACCCTTACGTATATCGAGGTCGACCAAGACGACCTTCTTGTGCGTGAGGGCGAAGCTCATCGCCAGGTTGATGGACACGAACGTCTTGCCGGCTCCCGGATTGAACGAGGTGAACATCACCACCTGCATGTTCTTCTCCTTCACCCGCATGAAGTCCATGTTGGTACGCACGATACGGAACGCCTCCGAAACCGAGTCGCGGCCGTTCTCATGCACCACCACTTCGTTCTTGTCCTTCTTGTCGCGCATCGGTATCTCGCCTAAGAACGGCACGGAGAGTACCCCCTCCACATCCTTCCGCGAGCGTACTTTCGTATCGCTGACCATCAACAGCCACAGGATACCGGCCGGTATCGCGCATCCTAACACGACAGAAGCCAACAGGATCATCATCGCCTTCGGAGCGACCGGGGCATTACTTCCCGCCGCCGGGTCGATGATACGGGCGTTGCTTTCCGTCATCCGCTGCGTCAGCTCGTTCTCCTCGCGCTTGTTCAACAGGTAGAGATACAGCTCTTCCTTGATCTTCTGGCGGCGTTCCACCGAAAGGACCTCCTTCTGCTGGGTCGGCACGGCCGAAATGCGGCGGCTCGTCTGTTCCTCCTGCGCCCGGATATTCTTGATCTTGATGTTCAGACCGACGATCAGGTTATCCACCGAACGGATGATGGTCTGCTTCATCGCGATCAACGAATTGTTCAGGTCCTGCACCACCGGGTTCTTGCTACTGCTGTTGCTGATCAGCTTGTCACGTTTCAGCAACATCTCGTTGAACTCCCCGATCTGCGACTCGATGTTCACATCCGATATGCCCGTGTTCGCCGGGATCAGGTCCGAGTTCTTGCCGGGGTCCGTCAGGTAGTTCTTGATGTATTTCGCCAGGCTCAACTGGTTCTCCAGGCTCAATCCTTCTTGGCGGTACTGGCTGGACGTCTGCAGATACATGCCCGTCTCGGACGAGATATCCGTCAACTGGTGTTCCCGCTTGTACGACTCGATATCCGAATCCACATCCCCCAGTTCCTTCTCGATCACGATCAGACGGTCGTTGATGAAGTTGGAAGTGTTCATCACGATCTGGTTCTTGTCGTTGATCGCGTCCGTGTTGTAGACGGAGATCAGCGTGTTGATCACATCCTCCGCACGCGGGATGGAGACATCCTGGAGCGTCAGGTTGATGATCGTTGCCGTCTTGCTCGCCAAAGTAGCCTGCAAGCCGCTCTGGAAACGGAGCGCCACATTCTGCAACGGCGATTTCGTCACCTGCACGGTCGTATTGAAATACTTGTCGCCGTAATAAAGCGACGGGACCACCACCACCCGGCCGATAGGTGTCGTGACCGTATCGTTCAGCGCCACCTTCATCGGCTTGCCGTCCGAAACCTCCTGGTCTCCGAGGGTGAAGCCGGACAACATCACTTCCTTTCCGGAAACAGGGACCGCCTGCAACGAAAAGGCCTGTGCCTCTTCCGCATCCGGGAAAGAGAGCTGTACGGGCGACTGGGTGTACAGTTCCACCGTCCGCAGCCCGTCTTTTACCGTGTAGCTCACATCCAGATGCAGGTTGCGCGCCACTTCGGTCATCAACCGTCTGGATTTGAATACCAGCACTTCATTATCCACATTCCGCTTCGTACCGAAAAGCCCCAGATCCTCGAAAGCGGCCGATTCGCTCATCGCACCGCCCTTCGCATCGTCCTTGATCAGTACCGAAGCCGTCCGGGTATATACCTTGGGCGCCCACTTCAGATAGAGGAACGCCGCTCCGGCACATACCACGACAGACAGAACAAACCAATACCAGTTAGCCAACACCGTTTGCAGGATGTCCCCCAGGTTCAATTCGCTCTCTTCCACGCGGGTGTTCGTTTCTTGTTCTGTGTTCATAGGTTCTCTTTTTTTACTTTGTTAATGTCACAATCAGAGACGCGATGGAAACTAAGATCGATGCGGCGGACAACCACACTCCCACCGACTTGTTCTGGTTGATCTCGCTCTGTCCTGCTTTCGCCTTGTTCGGTTCGACATACACGATATCGTTCTGCTGCAAATAATAGCAGGGAGAATTGAAGATGTCGGCCGAACGGAGATCATGGAACAGGATCGTCCGTTTCCCGTCTTTCTCACGGATCACGGCTACCCGGTCGCGTCGTCCGTAGATCGTCAGGTCGCCAGCCATACTCAAGGCTTCCAGCAAGGTGATACGGTCGCCGGAGATATTGAACGATCCCGGACGGTTCACTTCACCCATCACCGCCACCTTGTAGTTCAGGAACTGCACCGTCACGATCGGGTCTTTGATCAGATCCTCCTCTATCAGGCGTTGCTTGATCAGGTCTGTCAACTGCAAACGGGTCAGCCCCGCCACATGCAACTTGCCGAGGATCGGGAAATCGATGTCCCCGTTGGTATCCACCAGATAGCCCAGCACGCGCTGCTGCCCTCCGCTTTCGCTTCCCAACTGGTACGTCACCATCGGCATATTGAACGGCAACGCCAGCTCCGGGTTCTTGCTATTCACCATGATCGCCAGCAAATCGTCGTTATGGATATACACTTCGTATTTCTGCTCGATCACCTGCTGCTTCAGCGGGACGACATCCTGCAAGTACACCACTTTCTTGGAAGATGCGCAGGAGGTACAGAGTACCACCACGCACATCAACATATAATTCCAGATTTTCACTCTTCTTTTTTCTATATTAAATAAACAATTGCAACTTATTGAGCAACACCGCCACCGTGTGCCGGATGGCTTGCACCGCCTTCCTTAGTGATCGTCGTGCTTACACCTGCGTATGTTGCGATTTCCACGCTGAACGGAACGACACGTCCCTGGTAGTTGAAGTTGACAGAGAAAGAAGAGAGGTTCTTCTTAGCCTTCATGTCGATCGTCACCTTCTGGTCGCCGTCCACTTTAGCCGTACCCAAAGAGAAAGGAATTTCTTCCACACCGGCAGCCGAACCTTTGGTTGACGTGATAGCCGCGTTCAACTGGTTGGCCAGGCTTTCGAGATCAGAGCCGCTCAAAGCGGAGAACGCGCTGCCCAACAACTGTTTCAGGTCGCCCTGGATTTCCCAGCCGATTTTCTGCTTGCCTGTCACTTCCTGTTCTGCAGCCGCCATCTTGCCTAAGTTGTCGATTGTGACGGTAGACAAGTTTTCTGTCGAGCTTCCGGCATCAGATACCGAATAAACCGGACCGAAGGAGTGGTTGGAGAAACCGTCCAAAGAGCAGGCATAAACATTACGGTCTGCATCGAAATCGGCTGTGCCCATTTCTTTCCAAGCATTGCCATCTTCCACGAAATGCTTTACATCGGCAAAGCTGATCGCGTTGCTGGTCGCATTCTTAACCGTCACTTCCACGCTCTTTTCAAATTTCAGTCCGTCGGGCGTACAGTTGATTGTCGAAAGACTGGCATGGTCGGCTTCGGCTTTCGCACCTTTCAGATATTCGGTCATCGTGATCTCGGTATCTTCCTTCACGGCTCCTGCCGGAACAGCCAGTTCGGCCACATGCGTACGTTCGTCATACACAATCGTGTCCTGATCAGCCGATACGGTCACCGGAGTAGCCAAAGAAGTCAAAGCCTGTGACAAAGAGATACTGCCCTGTTTCGGTGTGCCCGAAAGGATCACCGCGTCAGCCGAAACACCCACATATCCGTCCTTGGCAAACGTCACGACATACGTTCCGATCTTATCCATCGCCAACTGGTACGTTCCGTCGGCAGCCGTCTTGGCCGACTTACCTGACGTGCTGACTTCTACTCCCTCCAAGGCGGCAGAACCATCCGTCACCTTACCGGCTATATAATAGACCTCCTTATCCAAAGGATTATCGGTCACGATTTCGGGAGTCGGTTCGTCATCATCACTACATCCTACAAATCCCACACTCAATGTCGCAGCCAAGCCCATGGCCAGCACTGCGCTCCACAAATTTTTCTTTTTCATACTCATTAAAAATAAAATTATTATATTATTTATTGAAAGATATTTTCTTGTGAGTCGGTTTTTAGCACACTCTCTCCAAATAGATCATCAATCCTGATTTCTCCTATCATAAGGAAGGCTGTTGCTCTCGTCCGGCCGGGTCTCGTAGTCCTGTCCGAGACGGCGGTGGAAGTATTCAAGACCGCTCTGTCCCGAATATTCCATCTGGTAATATTCCGGCAGGCGCACCCGCACCTTACGCGACTTGCCCCATTGCGGCAACGGGACGGCAAAATGGAAACCGCCGTTCGCCTCGCCTCCCGTGTACATGGCATACAAACCGGCCGTCGTCCGTCCGAAATGCCGGATGCAGTCCACCCGCACCCCGTAGTCGCCATAGACATAGCGGTGCACACCCAAGTTGAAATCCATATTGAAACGCCTTTCGCGGAAACGGACCTCCGCCGCCCCGCTTACCCGCTTCCAATTCGACACCTGCCATTTGCCCTCGTAGAAGGTAGACGATCCGGTCACACCGCCTTCCAAGCCGAACAGCCAACGGTCGTCCGGCGTCGCATAGCGCAGTTTCAGGTCCGCCCCCATCCGGCTGTTCGTGAAGTTGCCGACCGTCACCCGTCCGAACGCCCCTCCGGGCAATCCGAACTCCTGGCTCAAGGTCAGTACACCCGCCCGGATATAGTCCATCTGCCCGACCATATTGTTCCAGACCGGCAGGATCACCTGCCCTGTGAAAGCCGCCCCTTTCCAAAGCCGCGCCTCCACCGCCGGAGCGATATTGATCACCGCCCCGTATATCTTGTCCAGCCACGAATTGTTCAACGTGATCTGCGGATAAAGCACCAGCTCCACCCGTCCGTCCCAGGGCATACGGACCTCATCGGACCGGAATGCGCGAGGCCGGGGCGTCAGTTCGTACCGGAGACCGCCCGCCACCGTCTTGAAATCGTAGCAATAGGCATACAAGGAAAAATGGTCGAACAGCCGGGCCGACACTCCCACATTCACCACCTTCGAGTCATATTCCGCCATCACCTCAAGCGCTTTCAGGAATGCCGGACGGTAGCTCACCCCGCCGAACACGCCCTTATTCTCGCTCCTGCTGCGAAAGGGCACATGTCCACCGACCGTCACGCCGATATCATGGCCGTAGAAACCGAAATGCTTCGTCCCGACCGCATAGACGGAAGAGAAATAACGATTTCTGCCCGAATCCAGGAAAGGATTCAACTCGCCGGTCGTCAGCAAGTCATTCGAACCGATCACGACCGACGGCCACCATTTCCCCTCCTTCAACGGACGCAAGCGCAGGGAGACCGAACGGTCCTGGTTCCATTTGCCGGTACTCTTGACCTTCAACAAGGTGCACCGGTAGGCCACCTCCATAAACGGCAGGAATGTCAGGTTCACGAAATAGTTTCCCGAATTATATCCCCACTCCCGGGGTAGCATCTCCTGAGGCAGGTAGTTGCCTCCCGTCATGAACGTACCGTCTTCCTGCATATCGGCCGATGGGATGTTCAGTAGACCGGAGACGCCCAACGAGCGTTGGGCAATTGACAATTGAGAATTGACGATCGACAATGAGATGCCGATTGTCAATAGGGTTTGCTTTATTATTTTATGTTTCATATTCTGTTCTGTTACTTTTGGCTTGATCCAAAAGTAACCAAAAGATCAAGGCTTAACCGGCTGGGCTACTCCGGGCAAAGACTACGCTGTCGCCTGCGAAACTCGCTTCGCTCAGACAGCGCAGGCTCCTACCGCTCCGTCTTTGCCCTCCGATTGACGCCCATCCGCTTAGGCCTTTCATAGAAAGCTCCGCTTTCTCTTGGGATGGCCGATACCGCCTGTTTCTCTCGCCTGCTTCTCTGCGATCCCTCATCAAGTGCGGGAACAGGCTTGTCCCCGTGCCCCGCACGGGGCCGCAAAAGAACTGTCGAAATCAGCCATCCCAAGAGAGCCGTCAGGCTCTACTTCCGGCCTAAGCTGGTGAGCGTTAAGCGCAGAGACCGCAGTGAGCGCCCGGAGCGTCTGCTGTTTGAGCGAAGCGAGTTTCAGACGCGACAGCGAACGAAGGGAACGGAGTAGCGAAGCAGCTTAAGCCTTGACTTTTTGGTTACTTTTGGGTCAAGCCAAAAGTAACATCAAGGTTCCCCAAGAATCCTCACAATCTGCTCCACCTGCCTCGGCGTCAGCACCCTTCTCGAAGCCGTCCAGCCGTTCTCGTGCAAGAGTCCGAGCAGGACGGGATTGCCGACGATCCACTGTTTCAAGCGCCTGGAAGCGACTTCGGGCGTGACATCCGGGCTATATTGCCGTCCCAGCCTCCGGAGAGTGGTGGAACGGTTTTTCCATTTTTCTTCTTCCTCATCCGTCCTCCCGGTCATACCCACCTCCAGTCCATTGTCGCCGGACGGCAAGCTGCGGCGGACAAGCCCTTCAACTGCGCCAGGCAATCCTCCAGCACCATCAACAAGCGTTCCCGTTTCTCCGTCTCCGCCACATCGGACAAAAGCCCGACGCCTTTCCGGATACGTCCGAGCAACACCAGCTCTTCCGAAGGCTGGACCAGCCGTACCGCCTCGCGGACATAAGCGGCAAACGCCTCTTTCCCCAGACGGCGAAAGAGCGAATCCGGATCGTCCCCTTCCGGCAACCCGATCCGTACCGCCTCCATCCCTTCGCCTACAAGCGTCGGGACAATCGCATCCGTCGCCTTACGCCCTGCCTTGTCGGCATCCAGCATCACGCGGACAGATGTCGTATATCGTTTCAACAAAGCAATGTGCCCCGTACAAAGCGCCGTCCCGCATAACGCCACCGTATGCCTGAATCCCGCCGCATGCATCGCCAGCACATCCTTATATCCTTCCACCAAAAACACGCTCCCCTCCCGGCGGATCGCCTCCCGTGCCTCATACAACCCGTATAACAGCTCGCTCTTCCGATACAGTTCGCCCGTTTCCGAATTGATATATTTCGGTTTATCCCGATCTTCGTCCGACAACCTCCGGGCGGCAAACCCGACCAACCGTCCCTCCTCGTCCCGCACAGGGAACACCAACCGGTTCCGCATCGCCTTCCAGCGTTCGGGAACCAAGAAGGGCGACTGCCCCACCCCGAAATCCAACCAGGTAGGAGTCAGTTCCGGACAACCGCTACCCGCAGGCAACAACATAGCCAAGAAAACTTCGTTCTCCACGGACAATCGAGAATCGACAACGGACAACCGTTCCGGCAACGCCCCCGCATCCTTATTGTCTTTCCTCTCGATCGTCAATTGTCCATTTTCAATTGTCAACTCCTTTGTCAATCGTTTCGCCGCCTCAGCAAAACCGACCTTCTCGATCTTACTGACAAAAGCAAACACATCCCCTCTCTCCCCGCAAGCATAGCAAACAAAGCTGCCCTTCTCTTCGTTGACGGAAAGGGAAGGATGGCGGTCTCCGTGGAACGGGCAAAGCCCCATCCACCGGCGGCCGACGCGTCTCAGTGTCGTATAGCGTCCGATCACCTCCCTGATCGACAGGGAGGCTTTCAGTTCTTGTATCTCTTGCTTCGTCATATCCCTAAAGAGGTTTGTGTACCGGGCTGGATATAATCCGTGATACGGGTGAACGAAGGGTTGTACCGGAAACGGGCGATCCCTGTCGAACCATTACGGTTCTTCGCTATATAGATCTTGCCGACTCCCACCAAGCTGTGCCCCGTCTTGTCGTCGCGGGTGAAGCCATAGCGTTCGGGACGGTAGATAAACGCCACACAGTCCGCCACCTGCTCGATCGTCCCCGAATCGCGCAAGTCGCTCATCACCGGCAGGTACGCCTTGTCGGCACGCGCTTCGCAGGCACGGTTCATCTGCGAGACCGTGAGCACCGGACAATTACTATCCAACGCCAATTGCTTCAGCGCCCGGATATTCCGTCCCACCATCTGTTCCTGCGTCTCCCCCTTCCGGCGGTCGCCTCCGAGGAGGTGCAGATAGTCCACGACCACCAAGTCGCATTTCCCCTGCCGGCATTGCAGCAGCACCTTCGCCCTGATCTGCTCCACGGTAGCCCCGACCGTATAGTCGAGGTAGAAAGGCAGGTCCTTCAACCGGAGGGCGGCCTCTTCCAAATGCTCCACCTCGCGGCCGGTCGGCTTGTTGATGCGCAGGTGGTCCGGGTTCACGTCCGTCATCCCTGCCAGCACGCGGTTCAGCATTTGCAGGCTCGACATCTCGAGGCTGAAGAAGCAGACCGATTTTCCGGCACGCGCCGCGTTCAGGGCCATCTGCAACGTGACTGCCGTCTTCCCGTCACTCGGTCGTCCGGCAATGATCGTCAGCTCCGTATTGTGGAACCCTCCGGTCACATAGTCGAACTCGGCAAGCCCGCTCTTCACCTGTTCGGCCTCCAGCTCGCCACTGAGGCGCCGATGATGCCAGGTCACCGCCTCGGCAGCCAGTTCCCCGATCGTACGCACCGGAGTGCCCTCGGCCGTCTCCTGGCGGAACTGCATCAGAAGACGTTCGGCCTCGCCGGCCAGTTCCTCAGGGACGGACGACACCTTGCCTGCCTTAAACGCCATCGTCCCGAACAACGTGACCAAGCATCTCAGTTTATATTGTTTCTTGATTCCTTCCACATAGGCCGCCACATTCCCGTCGTGGCGCACATTCAGCATATAGGGCAGCAGGAACGACAAACCGCCTAACCTGACCGCCTGTTCCTCGTCCGCTTCACGCATTCCGCGTTCCACCAGCACCATATCCGGCCGTACCCCCGTTGCATAAATTTTCATGATCACTCCATAGACGAACCCCAACGAAGCATCGGCAAACATTTCCTGGGTCAACCCGGCCGATTCCGCCTGCACCGGCGCTTCCATCGAGGTCATCAACAGGCAGACCAACGCCTTTTCCATATCGTTCAAGGAGATGCCTCCGTTCATTTCTTCACCGTTCATCATTGCATGCCTCCTTCCCCGTTTGCGCTACAACAATCGAACTGCATGCTCCGTCCGCCCATACGTCGTTCGGCTTCTTCCAAGGCGAGGAAAGCGGCCTTCGCCGGTATCTCTTCGCCTTTCCTGCGAAAACCCATAATAAAATCATATCCGCAGACACGGATAAAAATTCCGTCTTCAAGGCGCTTCATCTCGATAAGCCCTTCATCTTTCAACCACTTCAAGCTCCGGCGCAAAGTAGTGGCACTCATTCCGCAGCATCCGGCCAGTTCCTCACATCGTCCGACATACTCGCCACGTTTGCACGTATAGGAGCGTCTTTTCAAACATACGCGTCCATCAGCAAAATAAACTTCCGAAATCAAAATCAAATACGCCATGCCGATCGTCTTTTCCCGGCCCTTACCGTGAAATAACATGGTAAACACTTTGCGCGGAATTCGGACAAACGATTGTCCCAGGAATCCGGCTACCTTGTCTCTGCTTAAATTTGCATCCATAACAGTTGGATTTACAGTTTATAAAATTGGTTACTCGGTTTGGTGTTTTGTTGATCGGTCTGAGCAAACTATGAAACAACTACTTATGGCATGGTGTGGCGCGCATATGCCCACTCGCTTTGGCGATCTCTCTTAATATAATAAGAAAGATTCTTCTTATAAAGATTTATAAATAGCAATTTTTCAATTTTTTCAGAACATCAAATTCATACTTACCGACACCACAAAGGTATAGTCTATACCTCCGTTTAAAAAAACTGTTTTATGCAGATTTTCAATTCCCTTTATTCCTCAAAAAAGAAGCCATATAACACTACCAATCGGTTCATTCTTTATTTTTTATCACGTATTTTGAAGTTCTTGAATTCCGCTTTCATCCCGTCCACGATCTGATCGGCCTCCGGAAGTTGCTCCTTCAACTTGTTCAGAACCGTGTTTTCCGTATTTCCCGTGTCGAAGATGCGGTCCACATGGCCGGCCATCCGGGCGAACGAGCAGTCCTCGATAATGCCTGCCCTCATCATCGCCCCCATATAGACCATAAACAGGTCGGGACGTGCCACCCATACCCGGGCAAACCCCGGAGTTTCCATCTCGTAGCCGCAACAACGGTACAGTTCATCACTGTAAACTTTGAAAAAACGATCCGCCAAATGGTTCCACGATTCGTTTTTCTCATCTCTCAACCCTTTGAACAGGAAAGCGAGCGCAAACAGCTCCACCTCCCGGTCTTCTTCCAACTTAGCGATATAATCCTGTAGAAGCGGAAAAGACAAATATTTTCCTGCTATCGCCCTCACTTTTTTTTATAATACCATAGGAAATCTTTCATGAAATCATCCCTTTTATTCTTATGCTTGTTCATTGCTTTAAATGTTTTTTCAGATCGTAGTATTATATGGCATTCTTCCTTTTTTCTTTCCTTTCAAAACATATATGTTTTGATTTTAAAACACCTATGTTTCGTTTTCAAAACACCGGTGTTTTGAATCTGACTGATCGGATGCAAATATACAAAAGATTAATCGACTCTATTCGACCCTAATCGACTCTAATCGACCCGGCGTTTTTCCCCTGCCGTATCTTTGTATAGTCAAAAGCGACATCTCCCTAATTATCAACCTTTTAATTTTTCAATCCCTATGCCATTAATTTACACTCTCGTCAAACGCAAAGACATGAGCAAAGACGCAGCCTCAGGTGCAACTCTTTATCATGCACAGACCAGCATCACAAAAAAACTGACGCTGAACAAAATCTGTACCCGTATCGAAAACATCTGTACCGCCAGCCGCGGTGAGATCATCTTGGTGCTCGACGGCCTGATCAAAGTCATGAACGAAGCTCTTTCAGACGGTGAATCGGTTCACCTGGGCGAATTCGGCAGCTTCCGTATGGTTGCCGGCAGCAAAGGTTCGAACACCGTCGACGGTTTCAACACCGCCTTGTTCAACCGTGCCCACATCGTCTTCTACCCCGGCACGATGCTGATCAACCTTGTCAATAACGTCTCCTTCGAACGCTACGTCCCCAAAAAGGATGCCTCCAGCGAATCATCCGGTGGCGGGGGTGAGGATGACCGTCCGGGAGAACTGTAAATCAAATCACCTTTCAACCAAAAGAAATGAAGCAAAGCGAATTTTTTTCCTCCCTCCTTCCCCTTGCCCAAAAGGCGGGGGAAGCGTTCCGGATCAATCCGGCGGTCATACTGGCACAGGCGGCTATCGAGTCGGGTTGGGGACAAAGTGATCTTGCCAACGAGTATCATAACTATTTCGGCATCACCGCCTACGGCCGTTCCAATGTATGGTGGAAAGGCCAAAGCATCGAGTTGGGCACCCATTCCCTCCGTTTCCGTGTCTACGACACCCCCGGCGACTCCTTCATGGACTACGCCCGCCTGATCCGTTCGGTCTACCCGTTCGCCGCCGACGTCAGCGACGACCCAAAAGCCTTCGCCCGCAAAATCGCCTACAGCAAATACATCAGCGAAGTCAACGGCGACAACCGTGCCGCCTATCAGGCGTTGTTGGTCAAGGTTTGCAGGAAGATCGGGAAAAAGTGATGGACAGGCTTCCTCCAACGACATAAATAGGATATGCCTCTACAACCGGATTTTCCTGCGGGTAAGAGATTCTCAACCCTCTATCTTCTTATTTTTTAATCGATAATTTATAATTCATAAATCATAAATCATAAATCATGAACCTCCTTGAAACCATCCTCAATTTCCTCACCACCCTCGCCCGGATCATCTTCCCCCGGCGCAAACACCCGGTTGCCGGTGACGACCTTTGTCCTTGTCCTTTGCCTGAGCCTCCTATCCCTCCTCTCCCTGTGGAGGGGAGAAACGGAAGTAACCCTCGCCGCTCTCGGAGCAATTCTCTCCCTCCTCTCTCCCCGTCCCCCGAAACTCCCCACCCCGAAGCCGACTGGCTCGGCCTCTCCGGCTACACCCTGATGCTGGCGGGAGGGATCGGGAGTCTTTATAAGGTGCTGGTGGGATAAAGGGGCTACAGCAAGGAATGTGTCAAAAGCCATTCCGATAGCTTTTTGACACATTTCTCCTTTTTATTTTAACAAATCACAATATTTCCTTTTGGGATATGGCCTTCTGTTTTTATTGTGCCACATACGCACCATCTTTAGCCTCAAAGATGGTGCTTGGTTCTTTCACATCCACGCTATGCCACACACCCAACGGGATCTGTACCCCATATTTGCCTTCGCGCGGACAAAGCGTAACACGGGAAACCTCCACGAACTTCCTTTCCCCGCCCGTTTCATCCTGACCGGAAGCCTCGGCATATAGAACAACCTCCAAATATCCCTCTATACAGATCGTCGTTTCCGCCGTTTCCATATGTCGGTGAACAGGTACTTGTGTCCCAGGCTCCAACGCATTCAGCATACGCTGACTCTGATCCAGAGCAGATGTGCGCAAGTCAAAGTTCATACGCTTCCGCTCATTCGCCACTGCTTTCTGATGAAGATCGGAAAGCAGATTCTTATCTATTGTTTGTATATCCATACTTTCTTTGATTATTCAACAACCATCCTACTTCTTCAATGACTCAAGATATCTCTCATGAAGATGATAATATTTCCTCATGAACAAGAGATAAACCACAGCCAACAAAGCGATCACTATTCCCAAATAAACCCAATGAACAAGCACCCGATCCGGTAACGCATACACCATGACCAAAGAAACGGCCAACTGCAAGACCATATAAACAAGGCTGACCACCGGATGAGACATGTTCAATTCATTCGCCATCAACTGGTATGCATGTTTACGGTGTGCCTCTCCCAAGTTTTCATGAAGCATAATCCGATGGCAGATCGTAAGACAACCGTCCACCCCGTACACAACAAGAAAAGACAGCCATGTTATATCTCCGGTCTGTATCACCAATTTCCCGATAGAGAACAATAAGATAAAAGCAATTCCGATACTTCCGACATCCCCGGCAAAACATTTAGCCCGGTTTTTCGGACGGAAATTGAACAGGCAAAATACCACTACGGACAAGATCGCGACAATCAAAAACGAACTCTCCATAAACTGGATCTTCCGGTTCATCAACAGCAGCGGAACAAGCACCGCTAACGAATATCCCCCCGTGATTCCATTCACCCCATCCATAAAATTGATGATGTTCGTCGCTCCCACGCATACGATCAATGCAAGAAGCACGATCCACCACATATCCAAATGCAGGATATCCAACTGATAGAACATCAATCCCATTGCCACAAATTGTGCCACAAGACGCAAACTGTCCGGCAAACTGTGAATATCATCCACAAACGATATTCCAGCAGCTAAAGTCACCGCTGCCAACATCCACGGATACTGGAAACCATAGAGACAACTCCACACCCATGTACCGACCAGAAAGATGACTCCTCCCCCACGCAACACCACCTTTGAATGAGAACTGCGCTGGTTCGGCTTATCAATGATATTGCATTTGTCGGCAAGACGGAAATAAATCAGCTCTGCCATAAGCAGAAGCACAAAAATCAACAGATACAACATATATCAAAAACTTTTAATCGTCTTGATCAAACCTTCCTTAGCCCTGACCGGCATCTTATCTACTCCCAAAGCCGACTTTATCTTCCGGTTGGAAACGACATAATTTTCAGTCAACTTGGCCAGACGCTCCCTGTTCAAGGGCAGATGCAGACAACCTCCGGCACTCGCCGCCATCTCCATCATCTTCTTGTTCAAATGCCAGATATGCGCCCTCCGTCCCATAGCCTCACAAATCACAGCTATCAGTTCGTTGGTCGACAAAGCTTCATCATCAGCCATATGATAGACTCCCGAAGCCACCTCTTTGGTTAACAGACCTTCCACAACATAGCACAAATTATCGATAGAAGTAAATGTCCGTTTATTCTCAAAAGCCCCCAACGGCCATGGGATTCCTTTCTTCACCACATTATAAAGCAAATTCAGATTTCCTTTGTTTCCCGGCCCGTGAATCATGCAGGGACGCAATACATAGACCGATTTGTCAGCCGGCCATTTTTCCTGAATATATTCCTCGGCCTTGATCTTGCTCTCGCCATAAGGTCCTTTGGGCGAAGGCACAACCTCTTCGGTCAGGATATCCCCCTCCACCTGATCGGCAGCCGCTTTCACCGAACTGAAGAAAACAAACTTCTTCGCAGAAGAACCCAAGAAATAGTCATAAATCTTTTGTGTCAGCCCTGTATTGATATCAAAATAAACCTGCGCCTTAGATTGATTCTTCGTATCATGCGCTTTCCCCGCCAGATGAATAATGGCATCCACCTCCGGAATATTCCTTTTTCCAAGATCATCCCAACTATAAGTTTTTACCACTCCATCCTTTTCAGGAGCAACAATATCTAATCCGTAAAGAATATGTTTTCCTTTTAATGCATTTACCAAATTAGATCCCACAAAACCATGGATACCGGTTATTAAAATTTTCATTTATATAATTTTTCTATTTCACACCAAACCTTCCGACAATCAAAATACTCTTTTACCCATTCACGTCCGAACCTACCATCTATACGATGTTTCAACCGGATCTCATCTATCTTTTCAACTATATCTTCCGGATCATGGGTAATAAAAAGACCACTCCTGCCATCACAAATGGCATCACAGCAACCCGTTACGCGGGTGGTAAGCACTGGTAATTCCATTGCCTGAGATTCCAAGACACCAGTAGGAAATCCTTCACGATAGCTGGGTAATACATACAGGTTCATCAAGGAATAATAATATTCCATTCCTCCATTGACAAATCCGGTATAAATGATACGCGGATCATTCTCAATCCTTTCCTTCACATCCTCCGGCAAAGCATCCCGGACCTCAAACATACCTACCAACAAAAGCTTGCAATCGTCCGCATCTTCCAGCATGTCGAAAGCCCGTACCAAAGAAATAATACCTTTATCTCGTACAAGACGACCGGAATATCCAATCACAAAATCACTTTCTTTAATCCCCCACCTCTTACGAAGGTCAGCCACTTTCTGCCGATCCACAAGGGCCGGATTAAATTTGAACTCCGTATCAATTCCTCCACAAGTACCATGTCCCAATACTATTTGTTTATTGGCAGGCGCCAATCGATCCTCAATACTACGCTTAAGAACCGAAGGACTTACACATACGATCTCAGTAGCACAAAATGATGCCAGCCTGTCCACGCTCATTAAAATAAAACGCTTAAGACCACGACTCGTCTCATAAACCAACCCATGACGAAAATAGATACGGTTAGGAACTCTCATCAGCCAAGCAGCCACCATAGCCAAAAGTCCTCCTTTCGGAGTATGTCCCACTACTATATCAATATCTTTCTTCCTAATGAATTTACAAATATTCCGAATCGTAATAAAATCCTCTTTCAACGAAATACTACGATTAACCGGACTCTCTATATAATCAAAACCTTGTTTTTTAGCATAATCAGCCAAATATTCGCTCGGACTACACACAACATTCATATTATAGCCCTTACTCTTAAAGTATTTGAATTGATCACCAATAAAATAGGGAAGAACAAAGTAGATGTTTACGACGTGTAGGATGTTCATAAAAATGAAAAATAAATAGGAATAGCTATTATTATTTAGATTTGCACATTTTTAACCTATACAAAGGTTTATGAGTGATCAAACAAGAGTATAGTATAGCCAACGAACTCAGTTTATACTTAACCAACAAATATTCAATTTTATCTCTTAAAGAAACACAGTCAAATATTTTTAAAGATTTAACGTTTGATCTTATATAATTATCATCGAGTATATTGTTTGCCCTTTTATATATTTCACTCATTTTTAAATTGGCTTTTTTATCACAACTATTCACTATATAATTTATAGCTTTTGATATATACAATTTGTAAACATATTTCTTTAATTTGTGCTTATTCGAGTATTCCAAAATCAAAATATTTTCCAATAGTTTTTTTATATATGTAGTTACCCTTCTCAACTCCAATATCAGTTTCTAAATAAAAAGTATTTATCGTTGAATTCACATTTATTCTATAATTATATGGACATACATTCCATAACAATATTTTCTTTACATAACGTAAATAATCACTACAAAATAACCAATCCTCTGCTTTAGATATATTTGTATCAAACAAAATATTATTATCACATATAATATCATTACTAAACACACTGGTCCACAAAGATACAGAAATAGAATTACCCAAAATACCCTTATGAAATAATATATATTCATAAAACTGTTCTATTTCTTCTTTTTTTGATAAAATATTTGAATATAATTGAATGCATTTAGACAAACTAATAACCTTAAGGAGTCGACCATTCTTCTCAACCATATTATATCCAAATTTTAGCAAATCACATCCTCCATTTTCCATTATATAATTTGCCATATTTGAATAAATAGAATTATCCGTTAAAAATCGTACGGACCAACAAACGTTAAATACCCCCATATTTCTTAATAATTGCAAACCAAAATTTCGTACATAAGAGACCCCATGATTATTTATATGCCTAACAATAAATCGCTTATCTAATAAAGCATATTCATCACAAATTTCACCACTTTTATCAGAACTACCATCATCTATTATTATAAATGAGACATGCTCATAATCTTAATTACACAACGAATCAAAACACCTCCTTATATACCGCTCTACGTTATAAACAGGAATAATTACATATAATTGTATCGTTTTCTCCATTAAATTAACACAAGTCTTTTATTTTTTAATATTAATTTCATTAACACATTAATCACATACGAAATTATAATTATAACTACAAGAGTTATAATTATATCCAAAGGATTTGGATATAATTATAACTACAAGAGTTATAATTATATCCAAAGGATTTGGATACATTGTCTTTATATTACCAAAAATATAATTGGTCACATTCGGATTTATATGTATTAGATAGATTTCCAGACTTATACTTCCCAAAAAAAACAATAATTTATTTAGATATTCCACTCGACTAATTATAAGTGTAACACAATAAAGCAGTATTGGTAACATCCCCAACATTCCGTACCTCCTAATGCTAAGGCTTAGAATTAAATTTTGATCTTTCAGCATATAACCGCCAATAAAAATAGAAAAGCCAATCATTGCAAATACAATTAATTTCCATACTTCTACTTCTTTATTTATCATATTAAAGATCAATACACCGAGCATATAGACAGGGATACGTTCCCATGACATATAGACAGATTTACCCCACCCATAATATGAAGCTATGATACCAAGTACAACAGCAACACCTACAAGAATCCCTATAGTATGTTTATTCAATTTAAATAGCCAAGGAGTTGTTATATAAAACGCAAATAATGTTGGAATGTACCATTCAAAGCTACTACCTGCAGAATCGACCATCCACCCCTGTAACCACCATCCTAATCCGCTGTACCAACCTATCCATTTCCACCATATGTTAGGAATAGCAGAACCCGCAAAATGTAGTACTATAGCTCCAACAGAAATAATCACCCACCATGTAGGGATAATACGTACAATCCTTCGTTGGAAGAACTGAATAATATTGCCATTTTTCTGTAAAGAATAACATAATCCTATTGCTGATAGCAAGAAGAAAATTTCAACACCTGCCCATCCTATTGGAACCACTTGATCATATCCTGGGATACCAATCGGCCCTTGATGATACAAATATATCCATAAAATGGCAACTCCCATTAACGCCCCCCTATACCTTGATAAAAAGGTAAAATCTGTTTTTTTTTGCAGTAAACTCATCTATTTCTCATTAATTTTTTATAAACATTCATATATCCTTCTGCCATCGTAGAAATATCATACTGAGCAGCACGTTTATAACCTCTTTTCACAAGTTCTGAATACAAAACTTCATCCTCGCAGATACACTCAATTTCCTGCGCGAGCCTATCTGCATCTTCATGTGGGAAAAGAACACCTGCATCTTTAACGACTTGTGCCAGACCTTTCACATCACTTGCTATTACCGGTTTTCCTGCCGCCATTCCTTCAACAGCAGCAAGTCCAAATCCCTCAATATGACTTGATTGAGCCACAACATCAGATGCCTTCAAAACATTGTGAACATCATTTCGCAATCCCAAAAACAAAACCCTATCATTTACACATAACTCATTAGCAAGCTTCCTTAGGGATTCCTCCATTTCTCCATAACCAACAAGCCAAAGTTTATATGTATCAGGAAGTTTTGCTATTGCACGAATGATAGTAGCTTGATCTTTCTGATAACTCCACCTTCCCACCATTGTGATGATCTTACCTTCTTTTTTTAAATCACTAGCAGGAACTGCGTCGTGATACTTTCTAACATTGATACCATTACATATAACTGTTGTTTTTGGCGTACTCTTACCTGCCACTTCAAGCATAGATTGTTGAGTTGCTTCAGAGATACATATTACATGAGTATAACGACTATACATCCATTTTTCAATAGGAGTAAACCACCATACACGATGATGACTTGTGGTAGTATGTTCTGTTGTACACCATTTAGCTCTGCAAAATAAACTTGCTATTGCCCCATATATCTGGCAGGCTGTATTATGAGTATGTACAATATCAAATCTTCGGGCAAGTTTAACTAAACAAAAGATATTTTTCGGATGATACACGTTTGTATTTTCAGAGAATGAATTTATGGTAATTCCTATATCTTCCAGTTGATTATAAAATTCGGTCTTTCGACCTTGAAATAAGGCCAATTCAACCTGACAACCTTGCTTTAACAATGGTAGCAAATCAACCAACAACTTCTCAGCCCCCCCTGTTTCAAGGTTTGTTATTACATGAAGCACTTTCATTGATAATCTTCAACTTTATAGACTATATATTTATCTGTAGGAGAAAATTCACGTGGAATGATTTTTCCCGGATTTCCAATAACAATACTATTAGGAGGAACATCAAAATTAATAAAAGCTCCAGGTGCAATCAAGACATTATCTACGATATATACTCCTCCTACAATAACAGCATTGGCATTAATACAAACATTGTTACCTACTTTAGGTACTCCCTTCTTATGCCCTAGAGAATTCCCAATAAGTACATTCTGCGCAATATTACAATTATTACCAAGCACAACTGCTGGATTCATTACAATAGCTCCCCAATGTGAGATTCGGAAACCTTTTCCGAGTCTCACACCTGTTGGTATTTGAATACCAAATTTAAATGAACACAGTTTCAACAATACATTCCATAAGAAGCGACTAATACAATTCCTAGCCTCTTGTGCGTGACGAAGAAAATAAATATACTGAAAACCTGGTACAAATAATATATATCTTAATTGTGTCAATAAACAATGACACTTCAGACCTTCATAACGATAAAGATCTTCCTTTAAGGGTCTAATCATATTTTCTGCTTTCTTTTATCATTTATATGCATCATAAATCCTAATGGAAATGTAATTAACCATAACACTCCAATATTTGCCTTTTGATTCGTTGTTTGGCAAAGCCAAAAACGCCAATAATTAATTGAAGCCCTAATTTTTTGAATAATAGGTACTTTTGATTTTATCAATTCTGAATAACAAATAGTACTAGCTACAGGACATTGCATTCTAATTCGGGTTATTTTTGCAGTTAAACCATCGGGTAGATAATCACAGAGATAAATTTTACGATAAAAATAATAGAAGTCATATTTACTGGCTATCCTCTGAAAAACAACTGCTTCTGGACAGAATTTTTCATTTGGAATTTCTGGAAAAGGAAATTCTCGTATTATCTTAACACGAAATACTTCTGCCATATCCCCTCTTATATGATATTTATAACGGAAATCCAATGAATTACAAACAAATGACTCAAACGTTTGTTCTCCTCCTACTTTTTCTCCTGAAAAATATGCTTTTAGGCCACATATACCACATATATCTTCACGATCTCTGACCTTGTTATATTCTTCGCTTATAATGGAAATAGAATCATCCGGTAACTGATCATCACTATCTACAATGAAAAACAATTCACCTATTGCAATCTTTGCACCATAATTAACTGCTCGATGTTTGCCACCATTGGATACGGATACATAATGAATGGGAAAATCTGCCTCTTCCTTCCATTTGCAACACAAAGATTTAGTATCATCAGTAGAGCCATCATCTACCACAAGCCATTCAAAATCCTTGCAGGTCTGTTTACACAAACTAACATATAGTTTTGATAAAATGTAAGCTCTATTATAAGTTGGTGTAAATATTGTTACTAACATAATTTACTTTTATATAGTTGTTCTACTTCTTTTGCAACAACTCGAATATTATAATGAGATTCAAATGCTTTGCTAGAGAGTTCTAATCGTTTCTCCTCGCTATAAGTAACTTGTTTTAATAAATCATTCCATCTTTTGATATCAGCCAGTTCTATCCATTCAAAACACCCTATCTGCATATCAGCTTCAACGGGTATGGTATTAGTAGATAAAACACGTAGTCCACATGCTTGAGCTTCTATTGCTACTATACCAAGCCCTTCATACACAGAAGGGAAAAAGAAAACATCCGCAGCACATAACCATTGAAAAACATTGAAACTCTTACCCATCATACGGACATTGGAAATATGTTCATCCTCAATACGCCTGTTCAATTGTTCAAAGAGAGGTCCCTCCCCAATGATTATGAAGAGCATATCTTCATTCTTTAGTTCTTTAGCTCTATCCAAAATGAAAGAGTGATTCTTCTGATTTGTACAACGCCCGACATTAATAATCACCTTAGTCTTATCGGACACTCCTAATTCTTCACGCTTTTGTTTACGGATTTGCGGATCAAATCTGAAAGCATCAAGATCTATTCCGTTATAAATAACATGTGCAACTTTACGATAACGCGGGAATAACCATTCAGCAGCAATATGTGAACAAGCAAAAAAAAGATTTGCATGGTTCTCTGTTTGCCAACTACGAATGATATTTAACGGCCACATAATACGAGGAACATCTACACGAGCATTATGAGAATGAGCAACTCGAACAGGAACTCCTACACTCTCCGCACATTTCATGACAAGTCCCATATCATTGTGCATATGAGTATGTACAACACCATACTTATGAACTTGTAAAAAACTTGTTAGATCTCTTAAATATTGTTTTTTATTCACAAACGGCACAACAAAAATAGAACAACCAATATCTCTAAATATCTGCTCGTTGTCACCTTTCTTGCGGACAAGCAAATCCACATGAAACTGTTCAGGATCGAAAAATTTAATTAGATTATACATCACCATTTCCGTCCCGCCACAATTCAATTGCGGATATTCAAATAATATATTTATCATTGAAAGAATGTATAAAAAGGATCAAAAAGCCAAGAATGATAGGTCAAAAAATGACCACCATCAAACAATATTACATAACGGTAATAACCAAATGCACATATACTCACCACTGCTAACCAAATAAGTGATCTCCCCTTAGATACTCTATCAATCAACACACCCAATATCACTGCATAAAAAATTGTAAAGTAATCTTTCTCACGTGTCAGAACTTCACTACCTCTTAACAGAGTAAATAATGGCAACAAACACAAAAACAACCATATTACAATTTTGGTCGTTTTATTTTCCAAATCAAATAATTTGATGTTCTTATAAAACACAAACATTATCAAAAAATACTCTAATGTATGGAAAATGCCAATAGGCGAAAGATTTTCATTACCAAAATATTTATCAATCTTACCTTCCATAGCTCCATTACTAGCATTTTCCTGCAAAACCCCTCCAATCCGTCCCAAAACATCAATACCCGTCAACCCAATAAATATAGTAGGCAAGAAAATGATATTTAACCAAAATATCCGTTTTTTTGTTAACTTAAGATATGTAATTGGATATAAGAGATATAACAAAAGTGCCCCATTATGAATTTTTGAAATAAAAAACACACAGATATAATACTTAATCCATTTTTTTTCAACAATATATGGTACAATCAAAAAAAACATTGCCACTGTAAGGCTTTGTCTCATACTGATAAATGTATTATAAAAACAAAGCTTATACAAGAATACCAAAATGACTATACCAAAATGTTTTGTATATCGGCTTAATCCTTTCCACAAACAGAAATAAAAAAATACAGCATGTAATAAACAAAATCCATAAAAAGAAATACCTAAGGTTCTAAAAAAAGCACATATATAAGTATAACCTATCTCATAATTCTGATTCCATGTACTTGAATCCAATACAATAGGAAATGTAGGGACACTATTATAATGACCTTCATAAGTAGGAAAATCCAATCCACCAATAAGTCTCGTACCGCTAATAAAAGACAAATACAAAAGACAAAAGAATATAAGTCTGTTTTTGTTTACTGTATTTTTTGTTCTCTCAATCGCAAATACAAAAAAGAGACTTATTACAAATAGTGACAAGATTATAAACATAATTACACATTCTTAAGAAGACAAGCCCCACTAGTTTCTCTATCCGCCTCTAAAATCTTATTCACACGTTCATAATCAATAGCATTTTCAATCGCATTCAATTCACCATTAAATATACGATTTTCCAACCCCAAATGGCAAAGAATAGTTTTAATACGATCATTCATACGAATAGCAGCACCGTAAACAAGAAAATTCATAAATCGTTTTTCAAAAAGAATACTAAATACAGTTCCATGAAAAGAATTAGTGATAATCATTTCGGCATTTGCAATATAATTGATCCATTCACCAATAATTGGCTCTATACGTGAAAATTTATCAACTACCCCTTGGCTTCCAACATATATTACGTCCATATTCTTTCTTTCTGCATAAGCATACACATCTTTCATACGTATATGCGTACGAGTTCCCAACAGATATACAAAGATATATTTACGTTTGGGTAAACAAACAGTGTTCGGATCCACAAGTTTTTTATAATCCTCTGAATGAAGCAATAGAGTAGGATCACAAACAAGTTGTACATCATTACGTCCACTCGCCTTACAAATGTCAACCCCGCTTTGCTCCCGTACAGAGATCCAATCAAATCGTTGCAACCAAAGGCGTATAAGATTATAAAATTCCTGCTCACCTTTCAACCCGCCAAAACTAGCAGCATAGGCTATCTTTTTGACTGAATCATTAGCCCAAGAAAGAAAATAGATACCATCACGAGTATTCCAAATTTGATCACTACCAACAATAAAACAGTCCGCCTGAGGTGGATTTTGCATCAATTCTTCAAGCGAATATATCTTATCTGAACAATTTAGATAGTCTTTTCGAAAAGAATCAAAACCCCTTTCTATTATATATTGCTTTAAATGAAAATGGGTAAATAAGTAATAAAGATTGGAAAATATTTTACCCGTAAGAAACAAAGGATACTGCCGTAAACGGTTTGCAGATCGTATTTTATCTTTCAATTGAGGTATAAATCCTGATAACGGTCTCCATTCTCTACCTGTACGTACGAGAAAGGTATCATGTCCCTGCTCACGCAAATAAGTTTGAAGAGCAAAACATTGAAGCATCTGCCCATAATTATCAGGAGTATTCCAAAATGTAAGTATTCCTATTTTCATTATATTCTATATTTTAGTAACTTATATGACATATGTAACGAATAAAGTCAAGTCCCCAACGCATCAAATGGATATAAGATTCCTTCCAAAAAGAAAAATACCGAGTATGTTTTTCAAACGATACCCGTAGTCCATCAGCAACAAAAGTACTATAATAGCGATCTCGTTGTTCTTCTCCTAAAATATTCTCCACCAATACCTTATTTCCATAAATAGCTTGATCAAGATTACTTTCAAAACTTGTTATTTGATACATTATCTTACTATACATTTCTTCACCCTTATCAGAATTAATAAGAATCATTGAAATACCCTTATCATCATCCAAATCCGGGAAGTTTTTTCCTATTCCCCAAAAATCTCCAAGAGAGATATCACCTTGACGGTTTGTTGTAGTAAACGGACAATGAAAACAAGCATTACGCTGGCTCTTATTACCAAGGAAAAGTTGCATATAAGGATCGAACGTTGCATTCTTAAAATATTCCTTTCCATTATCAAACCTAAAGTTTATGTATAAACGCTTCCATTCTTTTTTCTTGCTTCTGAAATTAACAGAATGAGCCTGTGAACCATATTGTTGCTCCATCATCTCTTTATATTCCCGAAAAAGCTTTGGCGAAGGTACACCATGACATAAAACATCCACACAAAAAAGATTACCAAATGGTTTAACCAGAAATCTTCGGAGACCTGCCACTTGACAAGGAGTACCAGAAAACAACACCTTCCTTCCATCACGAAGCAACTTACGTACCTGCGGGAAGATTCCTTCCACATTACTCTGCACATATTTACTCGAACGTAAACGAATAATGTCTTCTATAGTTTCGCAAATAATGTGTACAGCTTGAAGATTTTTATCCATCGCACAACCAACAACGACTCCACCTTCTACTATAAAAACTTCTGCAAGGAGAGAGAAAACCCCACCAGAAGAACTTGTTTTACGAACAACTGCATCCTGATGCTTAGCTCCAATTACCTGTTTCACGCTCCTCTCGGATTCAGGATGTAACATTGGACAAACCTTCTCACATAATCCACACCCCACACACGTTGCAGTATCTATATTAGGGAATTTAAAGCCTTCTGCATCCTCTACCATTGTGATACTACTGTGTCCACAAACAGAGACACAAGCAGTACACCCACAACATTGATTTTTATCGGTTATATTAATCATTTGCTTATATTAACTATCCTCTACTCCCCGTAATTAAACTCCAAAATTTCGGAACATGAATCTTGAGGATATTACCTATTTTTATTAAAACATATATAGTCAAGATTGGAAGCCATAGATACTCACTTATCTCAAGATATGGTTTCAATCCCGAAGTTTTCATATAGATAATATTTGTTACTCCCTGAAAACACATCACAAAAATCATATGGGCACAATAGATAAAAAATGAGTATTTCATCCATGAACGAACTTTACACTCAGGAAATAAATCACAAACAAACCACAAACTAATGCACCACATCCAGCGGAACAAATGATTAGTAATAATATCACCAAAATGTACTATGTAACCAAAATAAAATGCTATAAGTAACAATAATACAAGCATACTAATCTTGGATCTCATTGCAGAGAAAGTCTCTATTTGCCGTTTAAAACAGAGAGCCCCATAAGAACCAGTGGCGAAAAATATGTATTGATAGATAAGCATTATTAAATTATTAGTATTAACATTAAGTGGAACCTGCATATTCCCATTATAATAGTTATATGCATTAGTCAACACAAGAGCTCCAATAAGCAACACTCCAAGCACTTTATTTCTCAGCACATAATACATAAATGGAGAAATACACACAAATACCATCAAATACTTCACGAACCATAATGGACTGAACTCACTATTAATACATGAAATCACCCCCTCATTAAATCACTGATATTCTGTATGTTAGTAATTATTTTTTTTGTAATGAAAGCATTACTACTGCATAAAAGACATTCCACAACAAATATGGCACTAATAGTGACTTTACTCGTGATTGTAGTTTTTCTCTCCACTTGCAACTTTGATAAGTACGAAAGAAAAGGTAACCAGAAATCATAAAAAAGAATGGCACACAAGTTTGAACAATAAAAAACCAAAACAACTGCAAAACATTCAACCACTCATAATCCCTACATATCCATTTCACATGTTGAGAAACCACACCGCAACAAAGAGCGAAAGATAATATACTGACTTTCGTACTAAACGACATTTTAGTAAAATCTTGAGTCAAAAAACATTTTTTTACTTCAAAATTTTTTTCAACGGATATAATAACTTTGTTTTCATTACATCTGTACGAGCAATCTTAAGCATTGCACTTACCTCATTATTACGTGCGAGAGTAAATAATTTGCCACTTAATTGTAAACTTGAGGATAATCCTCTACGTATATACTCATCTTGCAAAACATATTGTAAATGATCTATTTGATTTTTTCGACTATATGGTGCTTTTATTTCCATACTCGTCAGAGCCGGAATACGACAAGCAAAATGATAATCAATACTGGCCAAAACATTGACATTTGCAATTCCTTGTTCTTTTACGAACAAACATATATCATCAAATGCTTTACGATAATGTTCATACAGATTTGGATGAAAATGGTTAGTTGCTCCTCTACCTGATTGACGATAATAATATAATGGACATCGAATATACCGAATACTATCAGCCACGAGTATTGCTTTCCAACTGAAAAACATATCCTCACCATAAGTCATAGTAGGATCAAGACGAATTATCTCGCCTACACGGCTCCGCCGTATCGCTTTGTTCCAAAGCGATACGGCGGAGCCGTTCGCCATCAAATAATTGAAAGCCTCCTGATGCCTATTCTGTACATCTTCTGTTTTTATCTCCGATGGTATCAGGACAAACTTAGGATTTGTATAAAATGTAGTGAAATCCCATACCACAATATCAGGATACTTTTCCAAAATTTCCTTCCTTAAAAGCGATAATAACTGTGGATGAAGTATATCGTCAGCATCCATGAAATAGAAGTACTCACCCCGGCATTCATCTATTCCTCGGTTTCGTGTTGTACTCACTCCCTCATTAACCTTATCTATTACACGAACATTTTGGTATTTCCTTTCATATTCACGAAGTATAGATAACGAACCATCCTTTGACCCATCATTAATAAGCAAAACCTCACAATCAGCAGTGTCCTGTATAAAAATACTATCTAACGATGCCCGCAAATACTTCTCAACATTATAGACGGGTATGATAATACTCAAAAGCGGATTTTTCATCGTGTTCATTCCTTTAATATTACATTTTTCTATTTGAGAGAATTCAAGACTGTATTTTTCATTGTCAATTTACCAAAACATCTATCTAACCAATATTCTCTTTGTTTATGCAAATCATATTTATCAATACACAAAATACTTTTCTCTAAATCTGACAAAGTATAAGTTTTAATAGCAGGCAATTTCTCATAATCAAGGATAAATCCTCTATCGTCTTTCCTATATGTGTCAAAATCATATGCATAACAAACAATATTCCTATCCAAATATAAGAAATCAAATAATACAGAAGAATAATCAGTCACCAATATGTCTGCATATTTTAAGAAAGGATAGACATCTATTTCATAAGGCAACTCTAACATTGTAGTTACGATAGAAGGATAGTTTTCAAATCTCTTTACTGCTGCTACTAAATGAAATTTCGATACAAAAAAGAAACCGTGTTTATCCAACGAGAAAAAAAAACGTTCTATCTCCGCGAGATTTGAGACCCCTAAAAAATCACTTTTCCCTTTTCTAAAGGTTGGCAAATAAAAAACTATTTTTTTTCCATCTTTCTTTTTTTGTTTTACTATATTTAAAAATTCGCACTCCAAATTTGTCAAAAATGGCATATTATTAATCAAATAGAAATCACGAGGATACATCCCATGAATCATATTTTCTTTTTTTACTTTAAAACATTGTTTAAATAAAGAATCTCCAAAATCAGAACAAGACAGTAGGAAACTTGTATCTAAATTCCATAATTTTGAAAGCGACTTATTATTGGGATCAGACAAGCCAAATTTTTTTATTGGTAAACCATGCCACATATTCACTAACTTTGCACCTCTTGTCAAAGGCAATAATAAATCACTTGAAAATTGATCATAAAAGAAAAAACCAGCCCGCAAGTGATAATACATACTTTTCCATGAAGATCTCTGACAAGCTAAATAACCTGCAGAACCAAGTTCTTTTTCTATTTTTTTATCATTAGCTAACCAAATAATTTTTTTTAGACCTAACTTATCAATATTTTCATTCAAATATAAATACATCCATCTAGAGTTATCAGCAAATCGATCACCTCCCCACCCTGTACAGATTACAATTGTCTTTTTTCTTGGAAAAACAAACAAAAAAACAGCCAAAAACACATTTATTATAAAATGAAATAACAACTTCATAACTATATTCAAATAAATACTTTAAAAACTATTATTCTTTATCTTATTAAAAACTTTTTTCAATGGTACAGATATCAAATTTTGTTCTTCACGATTAAATCCATAATGTACAAATAACGGTATATACACTAATGCAAACAGGATCAATATAAAAAACAATTCACTAAAAGTATTAATATGCATTTTCGGCATAACAAAAAATCCAATCACAAAAAAGAACGATGGAATAAAACTCATTTTTCCTATCTCTCTCCAAAATGTCACAATATTAATATGAACTTTTTTATAATAATAAATATTCATCACTATGATTTGCCCTATTGTTAATCCTATAGTATTAGCAATAGCACAACCAATCCCTCCATATAGTTTTGATAAAGGTATTGCTATCATTAAACTAAAAATAGATATAAACAAATATGCTACTGAACGAAATCGCATCTTATTACGTGCTTGAAGTATCAAAATACCTGTATTCTGTATAAAAGGTACCGTTAATGGTATTAAAAAGAACAAGGCAAAGGTATAACTGTCAACATAATTCTCACCTGCCCATAAAATGACAAATTGCTTGCCAAATAGGACAAAACAAAGAAGGACAAATATTAAAACAGCATATTGCATACGTCCTATACGAACAAACAAGTCTGACAAAACCTTGTCATTGTCTCCATTTACAACAATATGTGTAACTTTAGGAAGAAAAACTCCTGCTATAGCATTAGAAAAACTCATATACATACTTTGCAACTGAATAGATACAGCATATACCGCTACCACTGCTGCCCCCTTGAACATGCCTAATATGAATTGTCCAGTACTCCAATAGATACGATCCATAATGGCGTTCAAAAAGATCCAAAGGGAATAGACTGATACCTCTTTGAAGAATCCCCATTGGAAATGTCCAAAATGCACTTGGATCTTCAATTGCTTTTTACAATACCAATAATTAATCAGTAAAGTAACTACATTAAAGATTGTTGTAACCACCACCATTCCTATAGCACGATAACCAATCAAAAGCATAGCTATCATTACCAATGGATTCAATATGATTCGTACAATTCCTACTAATTTCTGAAATACAAAATTTTCATATGCCGTGATAATCGATCCCCAAATACTCATTGGAAAGGTAAAAGCTAAATTGAATACCATTAGTAACATCATGACACGAATTTTATATAATTCGCTGTCGTCCATAGTTTCATCAAATAAATAGTCAACGTTAAAACAAATTCCTAACCCAAACAGCAATGCTAAAACTCCAACTCCTATATAAAGGAGAAAAAACATTCCGAACATTTCATATTGCTGGCGAGTTTTGCCTTCTGCACGAAATTTTGCCGTATAACGGACTATGGCATTTCCAAAACCAAAATCCAAAACAGTCAAATAGGCTACCACCGAAGCAACAAGGGAATATAAACCATATTCAGACTGCCCCATCATACGCAACATGAATGGAGTATACAACAAGCCTACAATATTGTTTAAACCGATAGAGATATAAGAAAGAAATGCTCCTACTTTGAGTTGATTTATTTCCATATTAATTTTTCAAATATCCTTTCCAAACCACCATATTACGATCACCATAAGAAATCTCAAGAGAGAAATAATCCCATCCTTTTAGAATCCGGAATAAAAACAAAATCAATCACCTAAAGTATGTATAACTTCCAGAACGTATATTGAACTCAATCCCAAAGGAAAACGGATAGAAGCCGATATTCGACATTTTCCAATTTTTGTCATGTAGTTAATCTATATATTGTAAAAGTTTTTTCGATCTGAAAACTGTTGCATTATATTTGCCATACCAATAGACTCCTTTCTACGAAGCCGAGCTGTTGAATAGCGTTTATTCACAATACAAGAAATAAACTCTTGTATTTCATACCTAAGTCCAGCACCATCCCATTTATAGAAATATTTCTTATTTTCATTCTGATTTTCATATCTCAATTCAAAATAATCTGTTTTCCACCAAGGAGCTGGAACATAGGCATAGCCTTTTGTACCTGAGATAACAAGATTACCTTCGGTTTTTACTCCAAGCCCTACTTTAAAAGAACAAGTTGCTTTTGAATAACGAAATATACCTTTTGTGTACAAATCAATACCATTATCCATTCGACTATAAAACGTTAACGACTCATAATCCACACCTAATAATTTTATAATGGGTAATAATGGATAACTTCCCAGTTCATAAAGAGAGCCTCCAGCTTGTGCCGGATCTAATTCTCGTAAATCATTTTTGCAATCCTGTAACTTAGATAAAGAAGCTTCAATATCAACAATATCTCCAATAAGGCCAGATTTAATCATAACCATCAAATGGTTAAAAGCAGGGCAATGAGCAGTTTTATTAGCTTCCATTAAAACTTTCCCCTGCATCTCGGCTAATTTATAAAGTTCAACAGCTTGATCACCACTAAGCAACATTGGTGTTTCACAAAGAACATGCTTCTCTAACTCTAAAGATTTTTTTATATAATAATAATGTGATAAATGAGGAGTTGCTATATATACCGCATCAATTTTTTCGTAAAAATCAACCAAGCTTGTATAAGCCTTTATATTTTTATCATTTTTACTCAATAAATTAGCTGATTTATTATCAATATCATAAGCTGCCACAATTTTCACCCCATTTACAACTGAAGCTTCAATAGGGAAACGCTTTGCAACACGTCCACAGCCTATTATACCTAAACATACTTCATTTTGATTTTTCGACCGAAGCATCGTTGACGAAATTCCTCTAGTCCGAGGCAAATATACTACTTGGCAAAATTCATTCAAATAATCAAATTTGCCTTCCCAGTCACTTCCTATTGCAAATATATCAACTTCATATTTTTGTATATCATCGATTTTTTGACCGACATAATCTTCTATTATAATCTTGTCTGCATACCCCGTTGCACGTACTGCCTCTACGCGTTCTAATACATTGTTTCGAACATTAAGTTTTCCTCTATCACGATCAAAATTATCATTCGTTACACCAACAATCAAATAATCACCTAAACTTTTTGCTCTACGCAATAAATTTATATGTCCTTGGTGTAAAAGGTCATAAGTTCCATAAGTAATTACTTTAACCATACCAATAGTATCTATTTAAAAACTTTTATCTGCATCCAATAAAAAAAGATAGAACCAAATTTCTCTATTTAAATTATCAAAAACTTCCCTGCCTACTTACAAATTTTAATTTATTATTCCTTTCCAAACCACCATATTATGATCGCTATAAGATGTCTCCGGCGAATAGCATTCACGACCCTTCAACGCCCCCGAATAAAAAACATAATCAATCCGCCAGAGCTTGTATAACTGCCGGAACGTATATTGATAACCACTTCCACAATCACGGAAACCGTCAACCAAACCTTCTCGCGTTCGATGATATGTATAAGAAGCCGGTGTATCATTAAAGTCCCCACAAACCAGCACCGGATAAGGTGAGCGTTCTATCTCAGCATGGATCGTATCAGCTTGTTCTGCTCGCTTCTGATAGTTACTTTTCATTTTCAATACCAAATCCTTGACTGCTTTTGCACGGACTTTTAAACTCTTGCCGGGAGCAGTTATGATACCGCGATAAGCATTGACACTTGTTGTCTCGAAGTGGTTGTTGATCACGCGGATGTATTGGTTGTTTATTCTTACATCGGCGATTAACGACATATTACTGGAATTCTTATAATACAGCGCTTTTACCGAATGGATCGGATAACGGCTGTAGATCGTAGTCGGTAAATGGTCCGTACGCCGGCTGATATATTTATACAGTACATAATCGAAAGCGTACCGGATACTGTCCCGATGATAATACCCGTCACCGGGAGCTTCCTGGAAGCAGACGATATCGGGTTGTAGCTTCTTGATATAAGCGGCGGCTTCGTTCATGGTGTACTTTCTGTCCCAATAAAAATGGCTGGCGTTGTAGGTGACTACGGTCAGCGGGGTTCCTTCTTGTTCGGATGCAGCCGATTCATTCCAATATGGGGGTTGATAAACGGCTAACAGATAATCTGTATGAAGCAGGATCGCTAACAAGGGAACTATAGTTTTCCATTTCGTCTTCGTGAATAATTGTATCGCCACTAACAACAGATTCCCTGCCAATATCGGCCAAACCAGTAATGTCAGGAAGGATAGCCAGATGCAAATTCCATCGGCGTAATAGCCTCCAGCCAAACAGAGGACGGATAATACCGCAAAAAACAGGAGTAGGGTATTATTCAACCTTGTCCAGCACTTCATATACTGAATTCTTGCTCTTGAACTCCGGCACGATTCCTTTCATCATCCGGACGGTACCCATTTTATCTACTCTGATGGCAAGGTCGATCAGAGGGTTCATGACCGTACAGATGTCTTCGTAATCGTATTCCCGGACTTGGGCACGGTAGATCTTTTCGTTTTCCGTAGGTAATGTATTTTCTTTCGTTGCTAAAAGTTCTTCGTACAACTTTTCACCCGGACGAAGACCGGTATATTTGATCTCGATATCCTGCTCGGGGACAAGGCCTGCCAGTTCGATCATGCGACGTGCCAGATCGGCGATCTTTACAGGAGTTCCCATATCGAAGACGAAGATTTCGTTTCCTTTACCCATAAAGGCGGCTTCCAAAACCAGACGGCAGGCTTCGGGGATCGTCATGAAGTAACGGATGATGTCGGGATGGGTAACGGTCAGAGGACCGCCCTTCGCCAACTGCTCGCGGAAACGGGGAATGACGGAGCCGTTACTGCCTAACACATTGCCGAAACGGGTAGTGATAAAGCGGGTTTTACCGGAATACCGACCTTTGCTGATAGCAATGCTCAGGCTTTGTACATACATCTCTGCCAAACGCTTGGACGCTCCCATGACATTGGTCGGATTGACGGCTTTATCGGTCGAGACCATAATGAATTTGTCTACTTCATATTTGACTGCCATATCGGCCACGTTACGCGTACCGTAGACATTCGTATGGACGGCTTCGCACGGGTTCTCTTCCATCAGTGGCACATGCTTGTAGGCGGCGGCATGGAACACGATCTGGGGATGGAAACGCTGGTAGATGCTTTCCACACGGTGGATCATACGGATATCTCCCATGACAGGGGTAAATTCGACATCGGGGAACTTTTCTTCCAGTTCCAGCCGGATGTTGTGCATCGGGGTTTCGGCACTGTCGAACAGGACCAGTTGCTTCAGGCCGAAGTGACAGAGCTGGCGGCAGAGCTCGCTACCGATGGAACCGGCGGCTCCGGTAACCAAAACGACTTTGCCTCTCAGGGAGTTGGCGATCTCCTCCATGTTGATACGGATCTCTTCGCGTCCCAACAGGTCTTCGATGCGGACTTCGGGAAGGGTACGCAGCTGTATTTTACCTCCCTGAAGTTCGTCGATGGAGGGTAACAGCAGCATACGGATCTTCTTTTTCTCGCAGAAACGGACCAGGCGTTCGCTTTCCTCTTTTACGACTTTGTAATCGGTGAAGAGAATGGCCTTGATGTTATAGCGGTTCACCAAACGGTTGAATTCTGCCTGATCGGAAACAAAATAGACTTTATAGATTCCTATACGCATAGAGATTCTCGGTCCGAACCGAAGAATACCTTCGACCTGATAAGAGGAGTTTTCGCGTAAAAACGAATCGTTCAGGAGTGCCGGAGAAGAATTCTCATGCCCGAAAATAAGGAGTTTGTCTTTACTGCGGGAAGTCATGCTGCTCACCATAAAGGTATAGGCCGTGATCAGGAAAACACGGAAAATCGTCAGGATAAAGAAGGTAAGGAAGAAATCGATCACACTTCCCAACAGGAAGCTACGGAAGGAAAAAGCATCGGTTGCCAGGAAAAGGACAGGCAGGATGATCGCAACTTTCAGGGAAGAGGCCATAGCGATACGACCTGTCTCGGTAAAAGCAGAGTGACGGATAATCCCTTTATAGGTCTGGACAATAAAGAAACTGATAATGCTACAAAACGACGAGACTAAAAAAACTTTGAATATAACCAAGTTGGAATAATCATGGTCTAAAATGTAGCTGATTAAGGCCAGGGAGGTGATGGTCGAAAACACGGAAAGAAACAGATCAATCAGGAGAATCACCCAACGATTGATATATTTTTCTCGTGTTAGCCTTAATAATAAATAGTTGATTTTCATATGATTAAAGAATTAATTACCCCACACAAAAGTTCGTCAGTCCCAATATAGGCAACGTAATCGAATAATCTTGGTTACAAAATCTCAAAATAAAATACCATTAATTCGTATTAGAAACGGCGGCTATTTTGTACTTTAAAGTACAAAATAAGAGGTATTTAAATACCTCTTCAGGCGATAAATAATATTTTATTTTGACAGTGCAAATATATTTAATTTCTTTGATATTCAAACTTTTTCGAATTTTAATAGCTTAATTATCAATTATATCCGATTTTTACAAAAATGTATGATAATCATATATTAATTTTATTATTTACTTTAATTCACAAGAATATTTTTTACTATTATAAATGGATATTTTTTCGATTATACTAATCAAATAATACATGATTATCAATTATTATTGAAAAAATTTTACCCTAATCATAAATTAGACTATTTCTAAATAGTGTAATTTCATCCGCTCTTTTTCGGCCGTATAACAATGAAAGATAATCAATCTTGATTTTTCCTTTGTTAACCAATTATCATAAAATATTGGTTTACAAATATTTATCATACAACCTATTTCACACGAAAGCTCGTCAGTCCCAGAAGCTGGAAAAACGTAACAATCTGATTATATGAAGATTAATCGTGTTCTAAATGACTAAAAAAAACGTACGTTTTTTTTAGTCATTTAATTTATGAAATATTGTTAATGGCTGACTATCAGGGAGTATCAGGTCTATTCCTTGATGTATTTGACTGACAGGAGAATAAAAAACAAATAAGAATATTTGAGATTCAAAGATTTTAAGTATATTTGCTCCCTCTAAATGACTAAAAAAAACGTACGTTTTTTTTAGTCATTTTATATTTACGGAGTTTAGCAGAGATTGATAGTTTTAATCTCTTTTTCAGAAAAATGGAGATAGGAAGAGTTCAATAAAAAAGGGTATATCAAATGAATGACATACCCTTTTATGATCTAAATAAAGACGGCTTATTCTATCGTGCTAATCGTAGAAATCATACCGAACTTTTCGTTGTCGTTCAGGTTCCAGATTACTTCACCTTTATCGTTTATTTCGAATACCTGGGGACTGTTGGCCTCTACGGCATTCTTGTCATGTCCCTGCCAGTTGCAAACGTACAGGCCACCATCTTTTGCAGGAAGCAAGCCGGCCACGAAGAACAGGCGGACACCTTTGATATCGTTCTCACCGTAACGACGGGCTACTTCGCCGTTATCGAGGTTCACCTCCATCAGGGAGTGACCGTCACCACAGGCAACCCAATGGTTGCCGTTCGCCAACGCCAATGTCGTGAAGGGAGTCCCTTCGAGACGGGTGATCTTCACTACTTCGCCTTGCGGAGAGATCTCGCGCACGTCGGAAGTGGCAAAGAGGGGCATCAGGTAGTTACCGCGTGCATTCTTGTTCAGTTGTCGGAACTGGGCATGCGGATTTTCGATACCTGTCTCATACTCGGTACGCGACAGGATATCTCCCTTCGGACTCACCTCCATAATGACAGCCGGATGACCGACCCAACCCAAGAGGTAGTTGCCGTCAGGCAACACGCGGGCAGTCTGCATCTCGCAGGTATCGGGAGCGGCAATATTCCAAATCTCCTGATGGTTACGGTCGATCAGCTTCGCACCTCTAGCATAAGCAAAAAGGATATTCCCGTCGGGAGTGGCTACAGCCGAGTTGCACTCCCAACCTTTTTCAAGGGGATGCTCCCACTCTACCTGCTTGGTGTTCTTATCGATGATCACGATCTTGTTCCAGCCGGAACCGCCCAACAGCAATTTTTCTGTCTTCCTCTCGCAGGAGGTGGCGGTTACCAGCAATAATGCGGAACAGAGATAAGTAAATAATTTATGCATACCGTCACTTTGATAAATCTTGGAACATTTCGAAACCTTGTTCCGGTGTCAAGCCTTCGTGTACGACAGCATGTACGGCCTGGATCATGGCGGCAGGGTTTTCGCTTTGGAAAACGTTACGTCCCATATCGACACCGGCAGCACCGTCGTTAACGGCGTTGTAGCAGAGTTCGAGCGCTTCCTTTTCAGGCAGTTTCTTACCTCCGGCGATCACAACGGGGACCGGACAAGCGGCAGCTACCTTTTCGAAACCGTCGCAGTAGTAAGTCTTCACGATAGAAGCACCGTTCTCGGCACATACGCGTGATGCGAGTGCGAAGTAGCGGGAGTCACGTGCCATCTGTTTGCCGACAGCCGTCACACCCATGACGGGGATGCCGTAGCGGTTACCCATATCGACAGCTTCCACCAGGTTGGCTGCCGTGATAGCTTCCTGTTCGCCGTCGCCGGCAGAGAACATGATGGCCATAGCCGAAGCATTGTAACGGATCGCATCTTCGATATCGATCAAGACGTTACGGTTCAATTCCGTCAGAATCGTCGAACCGGCATCCGAACGGAGGCAGACGGGCTTGTTGATGTTGGCGGGAATAGAAGTCTGCAAGATACCGCGCGTACACATGATACAGTCGGCATATTGTACGAGGGGAACGATATTCAGGTCGATACGTTCCAAACCTGAAGTCGGGCCCATGATAAACCCGTGGTCGAATGCCAGCATGACGGCACGGCCTGTTTTCGGGTTGAAGATACGAGAGAGGCGGTCTTTCATACCCCAAGAGTAGTTAGACGCACCTTTTACATGAAAATTGTCAAATTGGGAAGTCTGTCCGAAGCCGAAGTTATTCGCTTCTCTGAACCCATCCATATCTGCCATAGCTTTTTGATTTATGATTTATAATTTATGATTTGGGGACTTATGATTTATGATTTATGATTTATTATCGACGCATAAATCATAAATCATAAATCATAAATCTTTACAGTGCTTGTGCGAACGATTCGAACATGCAGCTCCAAGAAGTGGCACCGCTGTCGGCATAGCCGATGGAGCGTTCGCCGTAGTTACGCGCACGACCGAAGTTGGCTTTCATTTCCACGGTCGAAGCAGCACCGGCAAGGGCGGCTTTCGCTCCGGCTTCGAGGATTTCCTTGATGTCGTCCGAAGGACATGCCTGGATCGCTTCCACAGCCGGGATCAAGGCATCCATCATGGTCTTGTCGCCTTTCTGGGCTTTTGTCTGTTTCTGCACGTTGGCGAGGCCGCCGGCAAACATCGCTTTCACTCCGGCGGCATCCAGCTCCGTTCCGGAAGCATGGTCGCTCATACCTAAGAAGAAAGCACCCAGCAGCGTACTGGTGGAACCGCTCACCTGCAACATGACGTCGAAGCCCATGTCGTTCAGCATAGCCTTGAACTCCGTTCCTTTCTGAGCCGTAGCCACGATGGCGGACATAGCTGTCACGATAGCCTGTCCGTGATCGCCGTCACCGATAACGGCATCCAGTTTAGAAAATTCGTCTTCGCGTTCTTTGATGTTCTTCAAGGCGTTGTCGAGCATCGCCTTGAAGTTTTCGATAGTCAGTTGTTTCATATCTCGTTTATTTACCGATTGTTGTCCAGTAAGGTGCATCAGCACGTTTGTTCTTCAGATAGTCGATATGATCTTCGTCGAGGATGGCCATGATCATCTGGAAACCGGCCTGTTCCTGTACAGTCAGGATTTCCTGGATGCGGCTTACGACAACCTGGAGGCCACGGGCTTCCAGTTCCTTGTAGGCTTTACGGAAGATGATATTCAGCTCCATATGGGTAGTCGCTCCTACGCCGTTGATGATAAGCATCATCTTGTCGCCAGCTTTCGGTTTGAGCTGCTGGCAAAGCAGGTCTACCATTTCGGCAGCCGTATCGTCGGCAGACACAAGCGGTTTCTGTCCACCACCGCCTTCACCGTGCTGTCCCATACCGATCTCCATGATGCCCTGGGGCAGGTCGGTGATCGTACCACCATTTTGCGGATGCGTACAAGAGCGCATGGCAACGGCCAAAGTAGCGACATTATTGTTATAGCGTTCAGCGATTTCGACCAGTTCGTCAAGTGTCTTGCCTTCTTCGGCTGCGGCACCCAAGATCTTATACAAAGGTACGCAACCGGCCAGTCCACGACGATCGTTGATGTCGGCATCGATACCGGCACTGATATCATCGTGAGTCAGCACTTGTTTCACCTTGATGCCTACGCGTTCCGCCAACTGGCAAGCCATGTTCGCACTCATCACGTCGCCGGAGTGGTTCAGAACAACCAGCAGGATACCGGCTTCACGCTTCATCAGCTGCAAAGCCTGGAACAGACGCTGTGCACCGGGAGCGGCAAACACATCGCCTACGACGGAGCAGTCCAGCATACCTTCGCCTACGAATCCGCTCAATGCTGGTTCATGGCCGGAACCGCCCAACGTCACGATCGCCACTTTGTCTTCACTCTTCGGGTTGGCACGTACGACGATATTTTCTCCCCCTAACTTAACCTGGTCCGGGTATGCCAATACATAACCTTCCAACAATTCGGGTGTTATCTGTTCGGGATCATTTATGAATTTTGTCTTCATGTCTGACATGGTATTTTCCTCCTTTATTTAAGTTATTAATGTTGTTATTTGATTTCCATGATTTCGATAGCAATACCTTCTTCTTCAATGAAAGCGATCGTCAGGTGTTCGTCGCATACAGCCGGACCGAAGATCACCTTCTTGCCTTTCAGTTCTTCTTCCAGCGAAGGAACCGTATAGGCGATGTGTCCCTGTTTCTGTACCAGTTCGGGCAGGCAGCTGCCTTCTTCAAACTTCAGGAATTCGATGCGGTTCGGACTTTTGCTATAGTCTGTCAACCATACACTCAGGCCTTCGTTAAACATAGCCCCTTCTACTTGTTCTGTCGTTACGATACCGACGTGATTAAATGTTCTCATGACTAATTAATTTTAAGTGTTCGTACTATTTTTATTCGTTATCTGTTTTCTCTATTTCAAAGCATATATGTTTCGCATTCAAAACACCGGTGCTTCGTTTTCAAAACATATATGTTTCACCCCTTCGTCTTCCCTCTCCTGTATGAAAGGACAGCCAGGACAACGACTCCCCCCAAGGCGATATAAAGATAGGTGAATATTCCATGCACATTATCATTTTGACCGTATGAATGCATTCCGCTCAGGAAATAATTGACACCGAAGAAAGTCATCAGCACGGAGGCGAATGCAATCACGGATGCCAGGTTGAACAGCCAGAGGCTATTCCAGCGTTTCACCAAGTGGAGATGAGTCACTACGGCATAGACGACCATCGTGATCAACGCCCACGTCTCCTTCGGGTCCCAGCCCCAATAACGGCCCCAGGACTCATTCGCCCAGACAGCACCGAGGAAAGTACCGACGGTCATCAGGGCAAGCCCCACCCACAACGCCATCTCGTTCACAATGCTCAGTTCGGTGATACGGGCCTTCAATACATCCCCGTTCTTTTTTCCGGTAACGGACATCATCCCCATATTGGTCAGCCCGATCAGGCAACTGATGCCGAAGAAACCGTAAGCGGCAACGATAACCGCCACATGGAACATCAGCCACGGTGATTTCAGGACCGGCACGAGCGGATTGATCTCAGGGTCCATCCAGTTCAGGCCGGAGACGAAGAGGATGATACCGCCGAACAGGGTGGCCAGCGCGAAGGTGATCGTACTGCGGCGCACGAACAACAGGCCGGCAAGGACAGTCGCCCATCCCACATAGACCATCGTCTCATAGGAGTTGCTCCAAGGAGCATAGCCACCGATATACCAGCGCATCCCCATACCGAACATGTGATAATGGAAGACAACCAGCACACCGATCCCCAACAGCCATAAGGCGACCTTCATCCAGCGGCTCCGGCGGAACAGCATCACGAAAGAAAGGACCAACAGCAATCCGCCTAAGACCAGGTAACCGATCTTGCAATAGCGGAAGACATCCATCTTATTATATTTCAATTCGGCCTGCATACGCTTCGGGCTGATATCGAGTGTCTTGTTCTTGGCTTGCTGGTATGTGCCGATCATGCCGACCACTTCATCGGCTTTCGCCCAATCGCCACTCTTCAAGCCCTCCTGCACCTCGCCCAAATACCAGTCGAGAATACGGGAGACGAACATGGAGTCCTTGCCGCTGAAGGCGGAGAGGTCGTCACCGGGTGCATACCATTTATGATTCGGATCGTCTTCTTTCGGAAAAAGGTTCAGCATTTGGTGGTTGATCAACTGGTGGAAGATGTTCAACTGCTCGTCTAATTTCATCAAGTCCTTGTCGAAGCGGGTCCGCTGGGCAGGCATCTTGTTGTAGGCTTCCTCCAACTTCTCCTGCAATTTATAATTGCCGTTGCTGTCGAATACCTGGATATAGGCACATTCGCCGTCCGTCAGGTCATAATAAGCAGCCAGTTCGGGGTTGGACAGGGCGATAAAGGGAACGCGCATCCACATATCCGGCATGGCTAAGAGGCTTAAAAGGAACTGGTCGGAGTTCAGTTTGCCGACCTTTTCCGACTTATGGAGCTTACGAAGAATCTCCGAAGAGAAAGTGTTGACCGGCATCATACGGCCACTACCCGACTGGATCGGAAGGGCGCCGAAGAGGGCGGCATGTTCCGGGCTCACCGCGTATTTCTGCACGGCATCGAGCATCGGGGAAGTCTTCTCGCCGGCATTTACGGACAGGGAAACGGCAAGGAGCGCAAACAACAGGACCGTTACGTTGGTCGCCTTGCGCAATTCTTTCAGACGGCGACTCTGACGCATGAAGCGGGAGTCCTTACCGACCAGACAAAGGATCAGGCCGATGACCAGCAAGAGATATCCGGTGTAAGTGATGTTCCGTCCCGCCACATCGCGGTTGACGGATAGGATGGTACCGTGTTCGTCCTGGTCATAAGAAGCCTGGAAGAAACGATAGCCTTTTACATCCAATACGTTATTCATAAAGATCCGTTCCTCGCGATCCTCCCCGTCCACATGGACGATCACTTCGCTCTCGTAAGAAGAGGGGCTGGCGGAACCGGGATAGCGGGTTAAGGTGAATTTCTTCAGTTCAACGGAAAAAGGCAGGGTATGAAAGGTCGTGTTATCGGAAGTGCGGACAGCGATCTGGTTGCTTGTCTCCCCTTCACGCAGATGCAGGATTCCTTCTTCGCCGAAAAGGAAAGAGGTCAGGGCGCCGAGAAGGATGATGATAAAGGCGAAATGAGTCAGCATCAGTCCCCATTTGCCGCGTTTGAGGTATTGGTGTTTGATCGTAGCCGCGATAAAATTAACGACTAAAAGGAATTGGAGCAGGAAAAACAGGGGGGAATAATACACCATTGCTTTGGCTGCTGCTGTACCGTGATACTTTTCGATGAAAGTGGCAACGGCCAGGCCAAAGGCATAAATCAGTAACAGGACGATCGTCGTTACAAAGGAGGAGAAAAATCTTTCGAGATTTGTTTTCATTTACTTTTTTATTAGAGTTCACAGATGCGGCAAATGTACGCAGATTAATCGTTTGATGAAATAACCGGTGGCAATCTGCCACATCTGTGCGCTCTATTAGTTGATAGATATTATCTATACCTCTTCATTATCAATCTTCAATGATCATACGGAAACCGACATTGAACACACGCTGGTACGGATAGTAAGCCTTACGTGTGTGGGAAGCCGCATACTTCGGACGGTCGATATAAGAACCGCCGCGGGCCACCTTGTATTCGGATGTCTCTTTCGTCTTCTCATTATACGGATACGATACATAGTCGGAACGGGTCCATTCAGCTACGTTACCGTGCATGCTGTACAGACCGAACGGATTGGCTTCATAAGCCTTGCCGCCAACCTGGACCAGGTTACCGTCGTCTACGCTCTCTTCTTTCGGAAGATAGGTATAGTATTTGTACCACGGGTTCGTCTTCGCCATCGGCTGCGGGTCTACACCGTAAACGGCAAACAACAGCGTTGTCTTGTCTGCCAAGTTGTCCTTCTTGCCGAAGTCCGTGTGCATATCGCCATACCAGAAGTCCTGGTCGCTACCGGCACGACAAGCCCACTCCCACTGTGCTTCGGTCGGAAGCGTGATCTTGAGACCGGTCTTTTCGCTCAGTTTCCGGCAGAATTCCATCGCATCGTTGTAGCTGACACGGATGACAGGCTGTTCCGGTTTATTGGCCGGATATCCCTGAACCACGTGGTCTTTCCATTGCTGGTCGACGAAACGGCTGTCATGATCCGGGAAGACAACGTTGAACTGTTCGTTCGTCGTTTCCAGCTCGGCCATCCAGAAGGCTTTGTCGATCTTCACTTTGGCAGTCGGATAAGCATCCGGTTCGCCACGGTAGCTACCCATCACGAATTCACCGGCCGGAATACGGACGAAATTAACTTTCACTCCCGGAGCGATTTCAACCACCTTACGGGTTTCCTTCTCCTTAGCCAGCATTTCCTTGATCCGGTCGGAACCGAACGGCCAACCTTTCACCTTCAGGTTCTTTTCCTTTACAGGAGCAGCCTTTTCAGGCATTACCGGGGTGATCGGACCTTGCTTCTTCAGATAGTCGGCATAGTCGGCGATTTCCTTCTTCCAATCGACACCGGCTCCGTTCGCATATTTGTCGGTCAGTTCCTTACGACGCTTGATCTGGTCGAATCCTTTATAAGGAAGCATCGTCAGGACATTCGCGTTGAAGTAACCTTTGTCGGGAGCATTATAGTCGATCCAGTTGTAAAGCGTCTTCCATTCCTTGTCGGTCAGCTTCACGTTGTGGTGGCCTTTTTTCAACAGGCGGACGAGTTCGCTCGTGTTCGGATGATATTCATACGGCTGCAAAACAACCATATCGCCTTCACCTCCCTGACGGTGCACATACGGATGCAGGTTCAGGTAGGAAGTACCATAGCCCCTATCATCTTTCTTACCACCACGCAAGTCGAACGCTTTTCCTTCACCGTTATGACAGGCGATACAAGCGCGATCCAGGATCGGCTGCACTTCCAGATCGAACGTGAAAGAACGGGTACCACCTTCGGGCAACGTCAAAGCAGACGGAGCTTTCTGCGAAGCAATCACACGCTTCGGGATCGCGATCTGGTTCTGGTCTTCGTGGCAACCGATACAGGAAACCACTTCACCGGGCTGACCGGTCACCCAGCTACGCATCCACTGGATAGCCACGCCGTCTTTGTCCAAAGGCTGGATGGATATCGGAGTGTTGGCCGGAGCTTTGAAAATCACGGAACCGTCTTCTTCGACAGGAACCGTACCCAACATACGTTTGATATCCCAACCGGACTGGATTCCGTGCCAGTTATGGTCGGAGCGAGTCTTCACATACGCATATTCGTAAGCATGCAGACGCAGTGACTTGACCGTTCCGCGAGGAATACCCTTCAACCCCTCTCCTTCGTAGATGTCCTGGATAAAGAAGGTCGCTTCCTTTTCATTCAGTTTCACACGGTCGGGAATAGACGGAGGAGTCTTTGTTTCACGCACCAGGATCGGGCTGATATAGCCTTCGCCTTCTGCCTGCATCAGACAGGTCACGTTGTCGTAAACGTCCACCAGGTAAAGTCCCCACAAAGCATGCGGATCTAACTTGGCTGCAACCAGGAAGTATTTGTCGTTCAGCGGAGTCGGTTTGATGAACTGCGGCCAGACACCGTTTACTAACTCATCTTTAATCTCTTCCTTGATCGGACGGTTGCGGTGAGGGATTTCCTGTACCATACCGGCTGTGCTCTTACGTCCCTTGGTCGGATCGAAGATGATCATACGGCCTGAACGTGCCACACCGTGGTGACCGGAGATGATTCCGACAAACGCCGAACCGTGACCGGGCAACGGCTGTATGTCGAACGTACTGTTCGGGAACATCGCGCCGCTACCGTAGAGGGCTTTGTTTTCCGTTCCGTCCGGATTCATATGCATGACGATACGGGAATAATAGTGAGTCAGGTCGGTGTACTCCCAGCGGGTGTACATCACACGACCGTTATTCATGATGACCGGATTCCAGTTGGCATCCTGGTCGAATGTCAGACGGCGCATGCTCTTATCCTTCGGATTATAGAGTACCATATTGCCGACAGCGTCATCGCCGTTTACGCAGGGCACACCCTGGTAACCGATGTTGGAGATAGCGATCACACGACCGTCAGGCAGGTAAGTACCATCGTAGAACTCCAGGTCCGGCTCGTCGTTTTCCACAAGCGGCTTGAAGCCTGTTCCGTCCAGCTTCACTTCAAACACGTTCCAACGCTTGTCGTCCTGTGTCTGTGTGAACATCACGCGGTCGCCGTCCCAATGTAGCTTCAGGTCGGCGATGGAAGAACCGTTCTTCGGTTTGTAGACCTGACGCATCTGTATATCGCCACGCAGGTTGGAGAGTTCGACGATCTCGGCATCGAAGCCTTCACGACCGGCAGATTCCTGGTTACTCCAGTTATTCGCCTGGGTTCCCAAAGAGGGAGTCATGATCTGGTGTGCCTTCGAACCGACCTTGAAGCGGGCGGCCACGATCTTGTCGGCATCCAGCAAGGGGTTTGCCAGCAAGATGGCACGTTTGCATTCCAATGCTTTCTTGGCATCGGCGATGGCCTGTTCGTCACCGTTGTAGATACCTTTGAAACCTTTCTTTTCGAGCTGTACCAGTTCGTTCAGCATCGGTTCGTATTTGGCGGCGTCGTAGCCTTTCTGCTTCTTCATATCGGCGAAAGCCAATTTGACAGCCTCGACGTTCAGCCATTCCAGATCGCTCTGAAGCGTGTACAGATCCTGTACTTTCTCCACCAGCTCGAGATATTTGCGTATCTGGGTATTGAGGTCTTTCTCATTTGCGATCTGTTTTGCCACATTCGAATAGTAGGCACCGTCCTTCAACCGGGCGATCGCATTATCCGCAGCCTGCTTTTCAACCGAGGCATCCGGGGTGATCAGCCAGGTATCCAGGCCGTCCAGTACAGCGCCCAGCATACCGATTTCTTCCGGATACTTGTTGTTCAGTTCTTCCGCCACAAAGTTCGGAACCGTATTCAATGCTTGGAAGAACACGCTTCCGCCGCTTGAAGTATCGTCGATACCGACTTCGGCTTCGAAACGGACATACTGGCCCCCCACCGGATATACTAACGTACCGTTCGCATGACAGAACACACCGTGCTTGTATTCCTTTCCGGCGATCACGATCTCATGATCGTAGGCATTTGTGTTCATCTTAGGCTTCGCCCAACCCGCAACACCATATTCATAAGGAACTTCGTCCAACCATACGGCCGTACCATCGGCTTTGATCAAACGGGCGTTTGCCCATACAGCCTGGTCATAATCCGTACCGTCAGGACCTCCGGCCGTTACAAGCACCAGCTTATCCACACCTTTCAAGTCTACCACGAAAGGTTCGGCTTTCGCCTTATGCTTCACCCAGGTAGAGATGACGGGCATTCCGGATTTCTTCAGCTTTGCCTGTAATTCCGTTTTAGCTTTGACAGAAGCATCAATCCACGTTTCCGCCTTCTTCTGCTTGGGTCCGGCGGATACCATAACAGAAGAAGACAGAAGGAGTGATACTAATAAATAGTATTTGTTCATGTAATAAATTATAAGGTGGTATTACTTATTATAACGCAGCTTTCGTGTTGGTGAAGCGCAAGCCGTCATTATCGTGGTAGCATGCCCATTCATCAACAATAGCACCTTCAGGACCAGCCATCATAAAGTGGAACGATTCCAGCTTTTTCAGGCGGAGAACATCACCTACATTCTGTACGACGAAGTTTTTGCTCTTGATCGCACCATGGGTAGCGGGGATAGCAGGGGCGTTCGGAGTCTCGTCGCCAATTTCAGAGAAGTTATAGACCCATCCCTTTTCAACCATCCAGGATTCATGTTTAGCCGGGAATTTAGTCTTTACATGCGCATGTTCGGGGATCATCTGTCCCGGAAGCAGGTAGATCGCGTGAGCGAAGTAGCCGTATTCAGGATCGTTGATCCAGAAAATACCTCCCATACCTACGTTTTCAAAATCGCCCAGACCGAAGTCAGTCACCCACATGTCCTTAGCCATCAATTCGGTGAAAGGAACACCATAGAAAGCGAACATGTCTTTCATTGCTTCCATAGCAACATCCTGTTGGAACTTGCCGTCTTTGTAGAAATCGGCATTTGTGTACTTCTTTGAATACTTCATTTCTTTATTAATTTTACAGTTAGCATTGTTGTTACATTCATTCTTGCAGTTGCTTCCGCACTGTTCGGTACATTGTCCTTCGCCTGCCGCTGCGCAACAGGTAGCTTCGCCAGTAGATGTTTTGCCGGTACAGGCAGCCATAGAAAGCAGAAGGGCTCCCATAGCGGCTGATTTCATAAGATTCTTTTTCATTTTTTTCTCTTGTTTATTTAGTTAGTACTATTTGTTCCTTACCTATTCCCTGCCGAAGAAACTTTTGTTTCCATAAGGTGAAACGACTGTTTCATGCCCATGAAACATTTATTCGATGGCGATCCCTTCTATTTCGATCAATAACTCATCCCGGCAAACGTCCGCCCACATATAAGATATGGGGATATTCAAATTATATCCTTCCAGCAGTTCGCGTGCTTCCTCATAGAAGGATTTCTCTTTCAGATAGACACGCAGCATTTTCAGCTTCGCTTTACCGATCAGCTGATCGATGTTTTCCATCGTGATATGGAGCTGGCGTCCGAGTCCTACCCCTACCAGGCTTTCTTCTCCGCGGATAGCGGCCGTACCGGAAATGTAGACGATCCGACGGCCATCGAAAGTCATGCTCTTGGCCCGTTCGAACTTAGGTGTCGCCTTCTTCTGCTGGGCAGCTTCGAGGACCTGGTCCGAATAGGCATGGGCAGCTATCTGCAACTTATTGTCGATCGGTGTGGCGTAGCATTCGGGGCGGGCGAATACGGCTGCATCCAAGTCGACCAGGATACCACCCAAGTTGGCTCCGATACCGGTAGCAGCCGGATAACCGTTGTTCCAGTCCGTCTTTCCATAGAAATCGGCGCGGGCGTTGTTGAACATCTGGTAATGCTGGTCAGGCCCGTCGAAGCGGGTGATCTGCTCGATATAGTTCCACTGGCGGATGATGCTGTTTATGGGGAAACCTTCCCGGCGCATCACCTCTCCCATCATGTGGTACACTTCGGCAGACTGTTGCTGAATACCGAAGTTTATCACATCTCCGTGGAAACCTCCGGCAAAGAGGAAACGGCCGTCGGCATTTTCCAGCATGACATACGGGAAACCACCATGACGGCGGAAGGTGATATGATCGTCTTCGTCCGCTTTGTAGCTATGGACCTCCAGGATCAATCCGGCATTCAGAGGAGGCTGTGAAACGTAGCTCAGAACCGGTTCATGATTCCCGTAGGATTTACGGATCTTCTCGCGCAGCATGATACGACGGGAGACATATTGCTCGTTGTCGCTCGGCATGCCGAAGAATGCCAGACGGAGGATCTGCTCGTCCCCAGGCAACTGTGCCAGCAGGGCGTCTACCATCTCACCAAAGGTAGCCAGCCCGGTCGTATAGATATTATAATGTATTTTATCGCAATAATTCATAAAGAGTTCACATATTCGGTTAATGCTTCGATATCTTTCTCTGAGACTTTTTTCTCGATGCCGTGCTTATGGACACTGAACACCTCTTTCATGGTAGCGGCACGTCCGTCGAACAAATAAGGAGCCGTACGCCACACCTCACGCAAAGTCGGAGTATCCCAACCTTTTTCGAACTCTATATCTTCACCGATACGGTGGTATTTCATATCCGTATAGTAGACACCGCTATGGCATTCCCCACATTTCAGCTTTTCGAAAACCTTCTGCCCTTCCTTTGCCAAATCGGACAACTCGCCGTTCACCAAGTAAGGACTGGGCACGGGACGAAGTGATTTCATGTAGGCATCCACACAAACGGCATCTTCTTCGGAAACATCATAAAACTGGATAAAGTTAAAGCCGGCCCGCACAGCCCGTTCTGCATGTTCACGGATACCGGAAATCATGTTGGGAGGAGTCACATGGCTAAAGAGCATGCTCTTGCAGTTCTTGGAGTTGCCGACACCGTCGTTCATCAAATCCCAGTTCATACCGTCCGTCCGGGCATCTCCCGGATGGCAGCCGTTACAGCTCTGCCAGTTCTGGAAGCAGTGCGAAGCATCGTTGAAGTAGCGTTCGCCCTTGTTTTCAGCCGTTTCCTCGCGTCCGGGATTCAGTTCGACCGACGTCACTTCGTTCGTATTGATATCCATTATGTTCAGGACATCGGCAAAGTAAGTCGGGATAATCAGCTTATCACCGTTCAGGATCATATTACGAGGACCGTTCCCCTCCAGCGGGATACGTTCGCGAAGGCCGTATAAGAAAGTCAGGTCGTAGTCCAACACCGCCTTATTGGGATAGTTCAGGAACTTCTCCAACATCGCCTTATGGTCGATCACGCTGACCTCGTGTGTTCCCGAATGGGAGATGAAGACAGACTCTTCGTTACAGGCAATGCTCCAGATACCGGCCGCACCCCGTTCGGGCTCATCCACGACGATAGCTCCCAGGAACTCCTGCTTGTCGACATCGATCACACTGAAAGCGCTCGTGTTCATCCATCCCTGCTGCAACTGAGAAGTAGGAACGGTGAAACGCCCTAAGTTATGAGATACATATATATATTTGCCGTCGGGCGTTATACAGATTCCCCGGAGGGCGTTGCTTCCGTTTGCCAACTGGATGTCCTTCACCTTCGTGAAACCATCCATTTCGATGACGGAGACACAAGCGGCCACATAATCGAGATCAGCCCGCTGTGCAGGGAGGAAGTTCGTGACAAACATATATTTGCCGTCCTTGCTGAACACGGCGGACTTCGGTTCGCGCAACACCTTCACCGTACGCATCACCTTACGGGCCACCGGATCGATTTCGGAGATCGTGGTCTGGAACTGGTTGCATACATATATATGCTTCTTGTCCGGACCGAACATCGGATGGCATGCTCCCGAACCGGTCGGAATGGAAGCCTCTACCCTTCCCGATTCGAGCGACAGGATCTGTAAATGGCCTGTCGTCCCGAATGTAGTCACATACGCCTTATCGCCATCCACAAGGATACCGGTAGGCGGCTCGTCCATCGAGAAAGAGCGCAGCAATGTCTTACCATCAGGCGAAAAAACATCAACCCGCTTTACCCCCTTATCTGTCATCAACAACTCACCTTTGGCATTCGTCACGACATCTGTCGGGAAGAATGGTGGGTTGCCTGCTGAAGCAAAGGAGAGGCAACAGCAGGCAAAACAAGCCACCAGTGAGTTTTTAAACATGTATTTTCGTGTGTTCATGGTATATTATATTTTTTTTGCTTTACTATATCCCAACTCAAGAGAAATCGTCTGAGCCACTTTCCTTATACAGTCTGCCGAAGCCCGTACGACCTCTTTCGACAGTCGGTCCTTCGGACCTGAGATCCAGATTGCCCCGCAGGGATAACCCGTATAATTAAAGATTGGCGCCCCGATGCAAATCACACCGTTCAACTCTTCCTCGTTATCCATAGCATAGCCCAATTTCCGGACTCTTTCAAGTTCCTCCAGATAAGCGTCACGTGTAGTAATAGTCCGGGCGTTGTAGCGTGTAAATTCCATATAAGACAAATACCGGTCCCGGACTGTATTCGGCAGATACGCCATGATCGCCTTTCCCGGAGCCGAACAATGCAAATCGAAAGGTTTCCCCGGCGAGAGGATAAAACGGAACGTATGATGTCCCTGTGCCTGCTCGATAAAGATACCTTTCCGGTCTCCCAGCACGCCGAAGCATGCCGTCTCTTTTACCTGATCGCGCAAATCGCGTAAACGAGGCAAAACAGTTTCCAGCAAATTGTGTTCGTTCAGTGATCTGAATCCCAAAGTTAGCAATTTACGGGATAACTTGTACCGTTTTGTGTCTTCATTATAAATCAAATAATCCAGACGGACCAACGTATTTAAAATACGGTAGGCCGTGGTCTGCGAAATATCAAGGGCGGACTTGATATCCTGAAGCGTCTCACCCTGGGTGTGAAGCGACAAGTACTCAAGTACAGCGATCCCTTTTTCGAGATTCGGAACCTTGTAGTTCTCTTCTGCTTTTTCCATATTTGGAATAACGCTTTCCATATTTGAAATATTGTTTCAGATTTGAATCAAATATAAAAGAGTGAGAAGAAACGAAGGCAGGATGTTTGTAAAAATTAGTTAAGTATGTCGTAAAACACATTATAGGTGAAAGTTGAAAGGTGAAAGTAAAAATAGCAACGCGAAGCAACTTTCAACTTTCACCTTTCAACTTTCAACTCTTCTTGTAGCTGACGATAGCCAATATGTTAAAGAACACAGCAAACAGGCAAACGGCAATGAAGTGCCCGGTGAGGTCTGACAAAGTGCTGCCTTTCAGATAAACCATCCGCATCACTTCGACTAAATAGCGGAGCGGATTGATACGTGTCAGTTCCTGCGCCCAGACCGGCATACTGCTGACCGGTGTGAACATACCGCTCAGGAGGAGAAAAATGATCATAAAGAAGAAAGCCGTGAACATCGCCTGCTGCTGGGTGGACGAGACGGACGAGATCGCCAGACCGAAGCCGGTAAACGCTATCAGGTAGACGGCCGCAAACAAATAGATGATCCCCATATTGCCCACCGGCAACAACCCGTAGACAAGCCAGGCGATACAGGCGCCTATCGTGAGCAGGATAAGACCGATCACCCAAAACGGTATCAGCTTGGAGAGCAGGAACAGAGCTTTCGGGACAGGTGTCACGTTGATCTGTTCGATCGTCCCTTTCTCCTTTTCGCTCACGATGTTCAGGGCGGAAAGGAAACCTCCGATAAGCGTCAGCAGGAAGGCCATGATACCGGGAACCATATAGTTCTTATAATTCAGATGCGGGTTGAACAGGTTCGTGACACGGATTCCGCCCTCTCCGGCCGATACGGGCAAAAGACTCTTCTCCTGATTGAAATCCTGGATGATGGACGCGAGGTAGGAACTGCCGATTCCCCCCTTCGTCCCGTTCACTGCATTGGCGGCAATCAGAAGCTCGGCCGTTCCCTCCCGTCCCAACCGTTCTTCAAAACGGGACGGGATTTCGAGGATGATATCGGCGGCGTTGCTTTCGATGGAAGCCAAAGCCTCGTCATAGCGGGGCGAAACATCCGCCAGACGGAAGTAGCCGGAAGAAAGAACTTTCTCTGTCAGCCTCCGGGAAAGGACAGTATGGTCGTTGTCGACAATACTCAGATTGATATTCCGCATCTCGAAATTAGCGGCAAAAGGAAGGACCATCAGTTGTATGACCGGCAACAGGAAGATGATACGGGGCAGGAAACGGTCCCGTTTGATCTGCTTGAACTCCTTCTCCAACAAATATTTCAGCATCCTCATTATAATCGTATTTTAAAACGTTTCACACTTAGTCCTATCAGCACGACTGCCATCAGGACCAATACGCCTACTTCCTGCAGGACGGAACCGAAGCCCAGACCTTTTATCATGATATCTTTCACGGCGATGATATACCATTTGGCCGGTACGATATTGGAAATGACTTGCAGGATCACCGGCATATTCTCGATCGGGAACATCATCCCGCTCAGCAATATGATAGGAAGCATCAGGACAACAGCACTGATCAGCATGGCGGCCTGCTGGGTGTCGGCTATCGTCGAGATCAGCAGTCCCAGGCACAACGCTACCAAGGCGTAGAGGACAGATACGCACACCAACAGGGACAGGCTGCCATTAATCGGCACATCCAGCAGGAAATACGACAAAGCCAGGATCGTAGCGATATTCACCAAGCTCAGCAACAGATAGGGAGTCGCTTTGGCCAGAATGATATAGACCGGTTTCATCGGAGAGACAAGAAGCACTTCCATCGTCCCGATCTCTTTCTCCTTCACAATCCCGACGGAGGTCATCATGGCACAGATCAGAATCAGAATCAGTCCCATGACACCGGGCACGAAGTTGTACGCGCCTTTCATTTGGGGGTTGTAGAGCAAAGAAATTGTTGGCACAATTCCTTTGTCAGTTGAAAGGTGAAAGATGAAAGGTGAAAGTTGCTTCGCGTTGCTATTTGCATTTTCACTTTCAACTTTCAACTTTCCACTTTCAACTGCTATCTGCGTAGCATATGCAGATAGCTGCGTCGCTTCGTTCGGATCGGTCGCGTCGACTAATAACTGGATTTCACTTTCACCTTTCACCTTTCCACTTTCCACTATTAAAGCCATCCTGATTTTTCCCTGGCGGAAAAGGACCTGGCCTTCTTCTTCGCTATCGATCATCTTATAGAGTTCGAAATACTCGCTGGCGGCAAAATGGGAAATCATCTTCTGCGTCACCTCGTCCCGGCTCTGATCCAGGATTGCGATAGGCACACGCTTGATCTCCGTCGTGATGGCATAGCCGAAAAGGACGATCAGGACAATAGGCATCAACAGCAAGATCATCATCGTCCGCTTGTCACGGAAGATGTGGATAAATTCCTTTCTAACAAAAGCAATCAAAGAGCTTTTGTTAATGAATAATGAATAATTAATAATGAATAATTTTGAGATACTCATTTTGCCGATTGTTTGGATGTAACAATTATACTTGTTAGTAGCTTTATCAGTTCATAGCAATCATTCATTAATGAAATGGCACCTGTTTCCTCCATATATTCCGAATCTTTCAATAAGGATATCCAATATGCTGTTTCATTCGCTTCTTTCAAAGCAATACTCAATTTATGAACAAAATCAGCTTTCGACTGTGCATATTCCGCCTCACGAATAAGAGCCCCTATAGCCGTTCCGCTTCGCAACATCTGCTTAGACAGAACGAACTCCCTTTGAGATACAGACAAATATTTATAAGCCTTTATCATTCGCAAAGCAAACCCATAAGACTTCTCCCTTACAACATTTCCCATCTTCATTCTCTATTATTCATTATTAATTATTCATTATTCATTATTAATTCTCTTCGCCCTCCGCGCCAACGCATGAAAGACCTCATTCATATTACCAGCCTTGAAAGACGATTTGAGGGCGGAAGGACTATCCAAAGCCTCTATCTTACCGTCTACCATGATGGAGACACGGTTGCAATACTCCGCCTCGTCCATATAGTGGGTAGTGACAAAGACTGTAATACCACGCCCGGCAGCCTGGTAGATCAGTTCCCAGAACTGGCGGCGGGTGACGGGATCGACACCTCCGGTCGGTTCATCCAGGAAAACGATCCGGGGTTCATGGATGATGGCGACCGAGAAAGCCAGCTTCTGTTTCCAACCCAACGGCAGGGCATCGACCAGAGTGTTCCGTTCGTTCTCCAGGTCAAGAGCCCGGAGCAGTTCGTCCGTCTTCGCTTTCAACTGCTTTTCCGACAAGCCGTAGATACCGCCGTACAAACGGATATTCTCCCAGACCTTCAGGTCGCTGTAGAGGGAAAACTTCTGGCTCATATAGCCGATATGCCGTTTGATCTGTTCCGTTTCCTTATAAATATCGAAACCGGCAACTTTTCCCATCCCGGAGGTCGGTGTCGAAAGACCGCACAACATACGCATGGCTGTCGTCTTGCCAGCTCCGTTCGCCCCCAAAAAACCGAAAATCTCCCCCTCGCCTACCGTGAAACTGATATGGTCGACGGCGGTAAAGGAACCGAAGTATTTCGTTAGTTGATCTGTTTCTATTACATTCATCTTGCAAATATTTTATTTATAAAACAGTCCTCAATACCAGGTTTTATCCGCTCAATACCGATTTCCGTATGCCCTTGGGCTTCCAAAAAGGTGCGCAAGCGGTTACGGAAGGACATTTCCCCCTCCTTGTCCACCACATCCCTCGAGATGGAGAAATGATGGGCATCCCCGAAAGAGAAACAGGAATCCGCATCCGGGTATGTCCTGAGATCGAGCAACAGTTTATACATCGAAGCCGACCGGATCGCATACAGATAGTTATCGAACGTACTACGGATGCCTTCCGGCGTATCGACCGACAAGCATCGTCCGTTACGCATCAAGGCAATACGGTCGCAACGGGAAGCCTCGTCCATATAGGGTGTCGAAACCAGGATCGTAATCCCCTGCCTCTTCAACCGGTCCAGCATATCCCAAAACTCCACACGCGAAACGGGATCGACACCTGTCGTCGGTTCGTCTAAGAAAAGAACGTCGGGCCGATGGATCAGTGCACAGCTCAGCGCCAACTTCTGCTTCATCCCGCCGGAGAGCTTCCCGGCTTTCCGTTTCCTGAAGGGTTCGATCTGGACATATATGTCACGGATCAGGTCATAGTTTTCCCGGACAGTCGTATTGAACACGGTAGCAAAGAAGTTCAGGTTCTCTTCCACCGTCAGATCCTGATAAAGGGAGAAGCGTCCCGGCATATACCCTACCCGCCACCGGATCTCTTTATAATCGCGTACGACATCCAGTCCGCAGACCGACGCCGTACCGCTATCCGCCAGCAGCAGAGTGGTCAGTATCCTGAACAACGACGTCTTACCCGCCCCGTCCGGCCCGATCAGCCCGAAAAGCTCTCCTTCGTCGATATGCAACGAGATGTCCTGCAAAGCCTGTACCTCGCCGTAAGCCTTATTCACTTCCTGTACAACAATATCCTTCATGAGTAAAACATTTGATAATTAATAATGAAGAATTAATAATGAATAATTAACAAGCGGAACACAAGCATAAACCAGTTTCATTCCTCATTCCTCATTCTTCATTCTTCATTATTAATTATTCATTATTCATTAAACTTCGCTTTCCCATATTGCCCGATCTTCAAATAGCCGTCGTTCTTGACCGCGATCTTGACAGCATAGACAAGATTGGCGCGTTCGTCTTTGGTCTGGATACCTTTCGGGGTAAATTCCGACTTTTCAGAAATCCAGGTGAGCGTACCGGGATATTCCCTTTGTTCCTTTTCACCGAAATCAACAAAGACACGCACCCCACCGCCGATCTTCAATTTCGTAAGTTGTTCGGCTGTAGGATAAGCGCGGAGATACAACAGATCGGTGTCGGCTATCTTATAAAGAGGCTTGCCGGCTGCCGTGACTTCACCGGGTTCGGCATATTTCATAAGGACAGTGCCGGACTTCGGGTTGACGATGCGGCTTTTCTGCAACTGGTCATCCAGCTGCATGATCTGGTAGACGATACTTTCCGCTTCGGCATCCGCCCCTCCTGTCGTTTTATGCAAGGTCGAATATTGTGCATCCAGCTGTTTTTGCAGCACCTTGATGTTGTTGACGATGTCATCGACCTGTTTCTGGTTGCCGGCTTTTGCCTTTACCAGGTTCTCCATACGCTGCTGTTCGCTCCGGGCGACGGCAATCTGCTGTTCGAGGGAAGCAATCTGTTTGCGGATATCCGGTTTCCGGATGTCCACACTACGGAGGCCTGCTTCGAGCTGCTTTTTCCGGAGATAAAGCTGCGTACTGTCCACATAGCCCAGTACGGCCCCGGCTTCAAGCCGGTCACCTTCCTGCAAGTTCAGTTCCATAATCTTTCCGTTCGCCTCCGAAGAAACGATTATTTCGGTAGATTCAAATGTTCCGGTAGCATCAAAGTCGTTCTCATTGCCGCTGCAAGCCAGCAGAGCCAGAGCAAAACTGAATAAAAGAATCGGTTTCATATTGATTGGTATTTAATTTCATAAAATAATGATTTATCTATATGCAACATGGATGGTATGGTCATACAAAATGATTGTCGTTTGTATGGGCAGGGCTCTGCTCTGCCCCTTGAATCCGGCACGGCAGACGTTATTTTCATTGGGCGGAGTAGAACCCCGCCCCTACGGGACACCACATCGATAAATCATCATTTGTATCCTTCATTTGTCGTATACATATAATTATAGATAGATTGCAACTGTTGTATCCGGTGTGCGGCTGCCGCCTGGCGGGCCAGATCTTCAGAGTTGATCTCGCGGATAAGATCGGTGACGGAGATCACGCCGTTCGCCAATTTGACCTCGGCCGCCTTCTTGATACTGGAGCGGAGGCGGATGATCTCATCGTCGGCTTTCATCAGATCAGTCATTTTCTTGATCTCTGTGTTCTGCTGCATCAGTTGGAGACGGGTGTTAAAGAGGAATGTCTCCCGCCCAATCTCCACCGCCTGCTGGTTCGTGGCAATCTTCCGGCGATCGTTCTTCAAGGTATATAATTTACCCATATTCCAACTCAGACGGACACCGGCGACATAGAACGGACTGAAACTGTCTTCCAGCATATTCAACCCCGGCCGACCGTAACCACCCTGGAAGAAAGCACCGATACGAGGCATCAGGCCGGCAGTCAACTGCTTGTTCTGCAGTTCGAGCAGATCACTTTTAGCATCCAACGCACGAAGTTCCGGCCGGTTGATCACAGGTGACAACGAAGGAGCCTCCGGCAGCGAAGGAACTTCCAGCACGAACGTTTCGGCATCCGGGCGACCGATCAAGGCAGCCAGCATCTTGCCATAAGCCGAACGGGCCGCCTTCAGTTCGATCTCTTTCTGGCGGGCGTTCAACAATTCGACTTCCATGCTTTCGCGGTCGGACTGGTTGGCAACACCGTTCTCCATCATGGCCGAGATACGGTCGATATTGATATGCAACTCTTTCTGTAGCAAACCGTTCTGGCGGATCAGCTCGTCCTGCAAGAGACAACCGAAATAAAGCTGGTTCACCCGGTCGTTCAAGGTATAAAGGTCGCTGTTCAGCTGTTCCCGGTCAGCCGTCGCCTGTGCCTCTGTCAACTGACGGGTGGAACGGATCACACCACCGTCCCAGATCGTCTGATTCACTTCGGCCACGACCTGATACTGATCCTTGCTAAGTGTCGGGATCTCGATTCCGGGGATGATCGCCGACAGCTTATCGGCATCGAACGGCAGCTTCGTCACATCGCTCTGGTACGTCGCCTTCGCATTGACCGAGAGTTGTGGCATCCAGCCTTTGGCGGCATTGGAGAGGTTATACCGTTCAGTCTGTTCGATCAGCCCATACTGGCGTATCTGCGGATAATTGGCATGCGCCCATTCGTAGCACTCACCCAGTGTAATACGCTCCTGTGCTCCCGCTCCTTCCGCCATAAGGGGAAAAACGAGTAACAGGGCGATCTGTTTCCAGCCATGCAGGAATGTCTGTTTCATATGCATCCTCCTTTTATTCATTTTTTACGGTTTGTGTCTCGTCCGGCGTCAGCAACCGGACCATGACATCCGTGATAAAAGCCTTTCGTTCCTGTAAGAAATCCTCGAATTTCCGGGGATCGCCTTCAAAGAAAGCACTCGTGAGCGGATTCCTTGCCAACATCGGAAAGACGATCAGGCTCAACAGCGTGGAAGCTGTATAGACCAGCGGAACCTTTTTCAGCAATCCCCGTTCCATTTCTTCCCGCATCTGTTTTTGCAAGAGCAATAACGGCTTGACTTTCTCCGGATCTTTCAAGATCGTCTTGTATAAATGCTCCGGATCACGGTTAAACTCATTCACCACAAAGATCGGAAACAGCGGATTGGCCTGAATCATCGCCGTGTACTGTTCCACAATCTTCGGAATCTTTTCCAGAAAAGAGGTCGGCTCACTTACAATCACCCCGATATTGGGCAACAACGCATCCATCAACTGGCCGAAAATCGCATCGAAAAGCATCTCTTTCGTCCGGAAATAATAGTGCATGGCCGTACGGCTGATCCCAACTTCAAGAGCGATATCTCCCATCTTGGTCGCCTCATACCCTTTCCTGACAAACACCCGTTTCGCCGCTTCGATAACCCGGCTTTCCATGTCCTGAAGTTCTTCTGTACTCATCGCTATAATGTTATTAAATATTTTCTCACTAAAGTCTGACACATGTGTCAAAAGTAGTATAAAAAAACAGGAGTGCAATAGCTACACTCCTGTTTTAATATCTTTTAGCGATTAACTCTTCTTACTTATCTATTGTACGGGCGGGAACACCTTCGAAAGTCATTTTAACAGGATTTATAAATCCATTCTCATCGAAAGTCATCCGGTCGATACAAGTCACACGGTGGTCGCGAGTATTGTCGTTCAGCGGGCGACGATGGTAAACGATATAATAATCTTCAGTATTCGGGACATGCAAGACGGAATGATGTCCGGCTCCCCTCGCTATCGTCGAATCCTGCTCAAGAATCGTGGCGACACGCTCGAAAGGTCCGAAAGGTGAATCGGCAATCGCGTATGCGACACAATAATCGGGACCGGTCCAGCCTCCTTCGCTCCACATAAAATAGTATTTGCCATTCTTCTTAAACATAAACGGACCTTCCACATATTTATCCGGTGTCACCTCCTTATAGACCGTCCCGTCTTCAAAAGGCACCAATCCGGTGAAGTCATCGTTCAGGAGAACGACATTGCAATGTCCCCAGCCACCATAATACATATAGTAGCGACCGTCGTCGTCACGGAAAACAAACTGGTCGATCGGCTGTGCCCCGTTTACGATCTCGTTGATAAGCGGTTTGCCTAACAAGTCCTTATACGGACCTTCCGGGCGGTCGCTGACGGCAACTCCAATTCCTCCCACTTCGCCCTCGTGCACGTCGTTGGCTCCGAAGAAGAAATAATATTTGCCATCCTTATTGATGATAGACGGCGCCCACATAGCTCGCTTCGCCCATTTCACGGCAGAGGTATCGAGTACAGAGGAATGCTTCGTCCAATTCACCAAATCCTTAGACGAAAAGCAGTCAAAATGCGTCTGCTTCTCATACGCATCGCTCCAAGTCGGGAAAACCCAGTAGGTGTCACCATAAATGATCCCTTCCGGATCGGCATACCAACCCTCGAATATCGGATTACCACTGGTCGCAACATCTACAACAGCCTCTTGTTGTTGTTTCGGCTGCCCGCACGAGACTAACGCGGCAGCACACAATAGCATATATATACTTTTTTTCATTTATGATTCCTTGATTTAATTTATGATTTATAATTTATAATTTATGATTTATGCGATATAAAGCGTATCAACACATAAATCATAAATTATAAATCATAAATCTTTTCATTTCTGTTCCATATTCTTAGCCAACCCTCCTTCGGATGTTTCCTTATAAAGACTCGGCAAGTCGTTTCCGGTCTGACGCATCACTTCCACCACCTGGTCGAAACTTACCCGATGCTTGCCATCGGAGAAGTTGGAGAAGGTGTTTGCATCCAGCGCACGGGCTGCCGCAAAGGCATTACGCTCGATACAGGGAATCTGGACCAATCCGCAAACAGGGTCGCAAGTCAATCCCAAGTGATGCTCCAGTCCCATCTCGGCCGCATATTCGATCTGGGCAGGTGTTCCCCCGAACAACTGGCTGGCTGCCGCAGCCGCCATCGCACAAGCCACACCGACCTCTCCTTGGCATCCCACCTCGGCTCCGGAAACGGATGCATTCGTACGGACCACATTACCGAACAACCCGGCAGTAGCCAACGCCCGCAAGATGCGGGAATCACGAAAATCGCGCGACTCTTTCAAATGATAGAGCACAGCCGGCATCACACCGCACGAACCGCAGGTCGGAGCCGTCACGATCTTACCTCCGCAAGCATTCTCCTCGGAAACGGCCAACGCATACGCATAGACCATCCCACGGCTTTTGATGCTGCTGCCATACCCTTTGGCACGGATCATATAGTCGGATGCCTTACGCCGGATTCCCAGGCCACCGGGCAAAATCCCCTCGGCCTCGAGCCCGTTACGGACTGCCTGCTGCATCACTTCCCATACTTCGGTCAGATAGTCCCATATCTGCGGTCCTTCGCACTGTTCGACATATTCCCAGTAGGAATGGCCTGTTTTTTCGCACCAAGCCTGTATGTCCTTAATGGTGTGCATTTCGTAGACCTGGCCCTGCGTCAACTCATTGTAGGTTTCGTTTGCCAGCGTTCCCCCCCCGATACTGTAGATCGTCCAGTTATCCAGTTCCTCTCCGCTTTCGTCAAACGACTGGAACAGGATACCGTTCGGGTGGAAAGGCAGGAACACCTTCGGTTCCCAGGTGATGTCGGTCTTGGCCACCGGGCTCAAAACTTCGAGAATTGCCGCATCTGTCATGTGACCTTTGCCTGTGGCCGCCAGACTACCATAGAGCGTAACGTTAAATCGCACAGCGCCCCGATTGCGTTCCAGAAACATCCGGGCGGCACGCATCGGCCCCATCGTGTGGCTACTGGACGGCCCGTGACCGATCCGGTATATTTGTTTGATTGATTCCATTGTTTTGAGATTTATAATTTATGATTTATAATTTATGATTTACGATTTATAGTTTATGCATTGATGATAAATCATAAATTATAAATCATAAATCCTTTCACACCTTTAAAAATATATTCCGCTTATAAAGCAGCCACAAAATTACATAAATAATCAATGCGTTCGACGCTGCAATCAAAGCCGGATAATAATTTTCTGTATATTGTTCGAGGCCATGAAAAAGAGATGTCCCTATACATCTGAAACTAATCACGTTAGCCAGCATATAGGCGACAATCGAATTCATGCCGTAGACTTTCAGCCAGGTCAGGTTCTTCCGGTGTCCTTTATAATCGATCCAATAATAGAACACGCCCATCAGCAGGAAGCAGTAACCGCTACTGACCAGCACCATCGAACTCGTCCATATCTTCTTGATCACCGGAAGCTGCAATCCCCACAGCCAACCTAAGGCAACCATCGCCACGCCGATCCCTAACAGCCATTGCCATTTACGTTTCTGATCCATCGCGCTTTTCAGGATCTGTCCGGCGAAAAGCCCGGTCAGCACCGTCACCCCGAAGTTCAGGCTGCTCAGTATCCAGGTATAGCGATATGATTCGGCAAATACGACCTGCCCGTTCTCGACCACGGCAGCATCCCGGAACCGTCCCAGCACAGTACAGTCCACCCATTCGGCCAAATTTCCGTCGGGCGTGTAATTACCCCCTCCATAACCGTCAACCGTAATAAACTGCATCGCTCCCCAATAGACCAGCAAGAGGGCAACCGCCGTCCCGATCTGTACGGAAAGCCGCACATGCAGGAACAGCATGGCTGCGATCAGGTAACCCATCGCAATCGCCTGCAACGTGTTCGAATAAAGATAAATCCGGTCCGGGTCCAATCCTAACAGGTTTCCCTGGCACATCATGCCGAAGATCCAGAGCAAAGCCACGCGCTTGATGATACGACGGTACACCGCCCATTTATCCGGCATCGCCTTATAGCGGGAAAGAGCAAACGGCATCGACACGCCCGCCATGAACATGAAGAGCGGCATCACCAGGTCCCACGAAGAGAACCCTTCCCACTGCACATGCGAGAAACCCCACAGAAAGTCATTATACCACGACGCATCTATCGCACGTCCGAGAGGATGCAGAATCCCTTCCAGCGCCACCAGGCAGAACAAATCGAAGCCACGCAATACGTCGAGCGACTCCAGGCGTTTATAAGTAGAGTTCATTATGATTTATGATTTATGATTTATGATTTATGATTTATGATTTATGATTTATGATTTATGATTTGTATAAAAAAGATTTCAGATTTATGTTTAATGTTATGTTTTCTGGTCATAAATCATAAATCTGAAATCATAAATCTTCTCACACTTTCAGGAAAATCCGTTGACGATACAAGAAGTACAGGAATCCCCAACAGACGGCAATATAGCCGACCGAGACGATCAACGGCTGAACGGCCTCCGGCATCAGTCCGGCAAGCCCACCGAACAAAGCGTCGGAGGTGAAAGAGAAATTGACGAACTCCTGGGCCAGATAGATCGTGATAGAGTTCACACCGATCACCTTAAAAAACAAGGTCCATTTACGAAACTCCAACACATCGACAACATAAAAAAACAGCGCAAACATCCACACGGAGTATGCTCCGACAACACAGACGAATGAACTTGTCCACAGGTTCTTATTGATCGGAAAGAAAAGGCTCCAAAGTAAACCGACAGCCAACAGGACGGCCCCGGAGATAACCAGTCCGCCCACCTTCTTCTTGTCCGTCAACCCTTCCCTCTGCATCTTGATGAACTCACCCGTAAACATACCTAACAGGGCGGTCGCAACCGCAGGCACAGTCGACAGAATTCCTTCAGGATCATGCACCGTCAAGTGCAGGCGTCCGGGCAGCAGCAACCGGTCCACATAGCCGACCAGCGAGCCTTCCATCGTGAAGACACCTGCCCCGTTGCCATCCGGCGCCGGAACAAAAGCCAACAGCAACCAGTAACCGACCAGGATAGCCACCGTGATCCAGACACGTGTGATCGTCCGCGTATTGACAAAGATCAACGCCCCGAACATCCATGCCAGACCGATCCGTCCCAGCACGCTGGCGTAGCGCTGATGCTCAAAATCGAAATTCAGCAATCCGTTGTAGACGAAACCCAACACCACCAGTGTCAGTCCGCGGCGGATAATCTTCCTATAGATATCGGCATCCGTCTTTCCCTGCTCCCGCTGCTTCTCCAATGAGAAAGGAAACGAAATACCGGCAATAAACAAAAACAGCGGGAAGATCGTGTCGTGGTGTGTCAGCCCGTCCCACTTCACATGATGCATCTGGTCACCTATCACCTGAAAAAAAGGATTCGGAAACAACGTTGCCAACGCAACAAAAAGGGAAGCTCCTCCCATAATAAAGAACATATCGAAACCCCTCAGGGCATCCAGCGATAGCAGCCGCCGGGACTGTTTTTGTTTTTCCATATACACGATGTCTTTTGAGTTAACTTTATCGATTGAATTTACAGAATTTACAAATATAGGTCTTTTTCCTCAAAAAGCCACTCTAAACAATCACCTGAGCAACGGCTGCCATTTCAAATAAGTTCCGGTTCGCCACAACCATTCCATCGGACCATAGCGGAAGTTCTTCAGCCAATAATGACTCAGCACAATCTGCACACCCGTATAAACAAGGCAAACCAATACACTCAGAAAAACGCCCAGATGGCTCCAATCCAACCCGAAACCGGAAAAAATAAAGACACCGATCACAGACTGTACGATATAATTCGTCAACCCCATACGACCATAGCTGACTAACGGTGTCATCGCCTGCTGCACCTTTCGAAAACGATATGCCTCTATCACGACAACCACCCATAAATAAGCCGTCAGTAAGTTAATCAGATTGGTCACGGTCGATCCCATCCACGCGTTAAAAGAGACTTCGCGCCAAGACACAGGCGCGAGGTAAGACTGTATCATATATAATAGTCCCAATCCTATAAGAGCCAACAGCCCTCCGCGGTTCAGCCGGCTGCGAAACTCGTCCAAGCGTTCGAACAGACGGATACGCCCTACGATGAACCCTAAGACAAAAAGTCCCAAAGTCAGATAGATACGACCACTGGAGAACTGGAACCTCATTTTCCCGACTACCCCGTCCCAAGCATTGTTCGAGACCATTTCGGAAAGAGTCGGTGCCTGGCGGGGAGCAGCCGGACGGGAGACCGCTCTTTCGGGTACACGCTCTACCTGTTCCGTCGCCGGAGTTGCCAGACTTTTATAGGCTACAGGAACAAGCGTGGCACCTCCCAGAAAGAGGAACAGCGTGATCCCGGCCAGCAGCTTGGTCGGCCATTTATACATCAACACCAAAAGGAAACCCAGCAACGCATATATCAGCAGGATGTCCACCCGGACAAACAAGCCGTGCAAATAGCCGATGGCCAACAACAACACCAATCTCCACAGAAAGCGAGGACGGAAATCCACCCCTTTTTTGGCCGCCCGATCCATCTGGATAAAGAAACTCAAGCCGAACAGACAAGAGAAAATAATGAAAAACTTCCCGAAAACAAGATAGTTGATACACCATCTGAAAATTTCGTTCATCGTTCCCTCCCACGGGAACATTTCCTGAGGCGTCATCGTCCCCATAGCTCCGAAATGTTGCATAGAATGAATCAAGCAAATACCGATAAGAGAAAAACCACGCAAGGCATCAATCACTGTAATACGCCCTCCGGAAGTCAGCACTGTTTTTGTTGTTTCCATATTTTCAAATTTCTGATTTGATTTTTGTTCGTTTTCTTTCCGGAACAAAATTACAGGGCTTCATTCATACAAAAAGGATACAAATTACGGTTTTATGGATACTTTTTACTGTGGAACGACTTTTTATCAAAATACACGAGGTAGGTTCTCTTTAGAAACACCAAAATGTTTCACCTTTCTCCAAACAGTGAAAATAAATTTTCCACCGCATGAAAATTTATTTTCCCGCTATAGAAAATTTATTTTCATGCGGTGGAAACTACTTTTTCATGCAATGGTATCAGAATAGCGTTCCCAACCGAAATTTTCTTCATACCGGTCGAAGACTGGTTCCTCTTCGATACCGTATTGACGGAGCAGGTCACGTACATACTGCTGGTCTTCGGGAGTAAAACGACGCTCCTTGCGCGTTAAGCGGTAAAAATGAGTAGTCCCGAAATATTCCCGCATCTCCCGCCGTATTTCTTTTGCCTGGCGATAAGGGACATTATCCAGCAAATGCTCCATGCCATAGGCGTTTTTCAACGGACTGTCGTCCATGAATCCGGAACAATCACCATCGGGAACAACACGGTCCGGGTTGACCACCTTCACCGCCCAGCGTTCTTTCGGAATATACCGCGAAGCCTGATAGCGCAGACAGGTGGAAGCATGCAAGCATTTCCCATTAAAACAGAGTGCAAAATCGTTCGGAACCAAAGAATAATCTAATTTGTTTAACATGGTATTAATGTATTGATATTATACAAAAGTACTCACAGATCCGGCGGAAAGCAAACATTTATGCCCAAAAGAAACCTTACCGTAACAAATAAGTCTCTTTTTCCATTAGAAACCCCAAAGGAAAAAACTATCTTTGTTGTGTAGATAAATTAAGAATAGATCAAAGTTATGACACAATTAGTTGTTGAAATAGAAGATCCGTCTGTAGTGGCCAATATAAAGAAAGCCATCAGTATGTTGCGCGGAGTTTCAAAAGTACATGTTAAAAAAAATGCAGTTCCAAATGCTCAAACGCGCCAAGCCATCCATGAAATCGAAACCGGAGACACCATAAAGTGTAGTTCATTTGAAGATTATCTTGATAAAGTAAAAGAATGAAAGTATCTTTGCAAAAAGAACCTAAAAAATATAGACAATGACAGCAATCATTTTAATAGCAGTGATCGTGATCCTGGCAATCTGGATCGCTTCCTTGTATAATTCGTTAGTGAAATTGCGTAACAACCGCGAGAACGCTTTTGCCGATATCGACGTGCAACTTAAACAACGCCATGACCTCATCCCGCAGTTGGTCGAAACGGTCAAAGGCTATGCCTCACACGAGAAAGAGACACTGGAGCGCGTCATTAACGCCCGCAACGGAGCGGTCAGCGCCAAAACGATCGACGACAAGATCGCGGCTGAAAACGCCCTGACTTCCGCACTGGCCGGATTGAAGATCACGCTCGAAGCCTATCCCGATCTGAAAGCCAACCAGAACTTTTTGCAGTTGCAGGAAGAAATATCCGATCTGGAAAACAAACTGGCTGCCGTACGCCGTTATTTCAATTCGGCTACGAAAGAGTTGAACAACGCGGTCGAGACATTCCCATCCAACCTGATCGCCGGTATGTTCGGCTTTAAGAAGGAAGTGATGTTCGACCTCGGCGAACAACGCGCAACACTCGAAGAAGCACCAAAAATCAAGTTCTAAGGATGCAATACGTCGGCATACAAACCCAACAGAGCAGGAACAATTTCCGGTCCCTGCTCCTGCTTTGCTTGTTTCCCTGCCTGGTGATGGGATTGCTTTTCGCGTTCTGCTACCTGCTCCACCTGTTGGCGATGAACGACGACGGCTTGACGCAAGCCGAGATACTAAAATATTCCACCGGAATGTTCATCCATTTGGCACCATACGTGTTGGGAGGCGTATTGATTTGGTTTATCATCGCCTATTTTGCCAATACAAGCATCATCAACTCGGCAACCGGTTCCGAGCCTTTGTCGAGAATGGAAAACAAAAGGGTATATAACTTAGTGGAGAACCTGTGTATGAGCCAAGGGATGAAAATGCCCAAGATCAATATCATCAACGACGATTCGCTGAATGCTTTTGCAAGCGGCATCAACGAAAGGACCTATACCGTCAGCCTCTCGCGGGGAATCATCGACAAACTGGACGACTCCGAACTGGAAGCGGTCATTGCACACGAGCTGTCGCATATCCGCAACAAGGACGTACGCCTGATGATCGTATCGATCGTCTTCGTCGGTATCTTTGCCATGCTCGCACAGATGGCCATGCGCTCCGTCTACTACTCGTCGATGAGCCGCAGGAGAGACGAGAAAAACAACACTGCGATCATTATCGTCTTGGTCATGGTCGTTGCGGCCATCGGTTATTTCTTCTCCATGCTGATGCGTTTCGCCATCTCGCGCAAACGGGAATACCTGGCCGATGCCGGAGCCGCCGAGATGACCAAGAACCCGCTCGCCCTCGCCAGCGCACTACGGAAAATATCGGCCGATCCCGACATCGAAGCCGTCCAGCGGGAAGACGTAGCCCAGCTTTTCATCCAGCATCCGGGCCAACAGGCTAAAAGCGCACTGAGCGGCTTAAGCGGACTTTTCGCCACTCACCCGCCCATCGAAAAACGGATACAAGTGCTCGAACAATTCTAAATTTAATCAAGAATTAATATCCGAAATCATTCCGATCCCGGCATTAATTTAATATCTTTGGTGCCGGATAAAAATAAGTGTTGGAAATGATACAAAAAGAATTGATTGGCGATCTTAAGCTGAAATGGGATCGCATGCAGCAGGCGATGCAAAACATAAATGCCGGCGGATGCCTGCTTACCGTGGATGTGAATCTGTATTATACAACCGGACGTATCTATAGCGGCTATTTCTATCTTCCCGCCGAAGGTGCTCCCTGGTTCTTCGTGAAACGGCCGAACGGACTGACCGGCGACCATGTTGAATACATCCGCAAACCGGAACAAATGGCTGAGCTTTTCGCATCCCACGGACTGGAAATGCCGGAAAAGCTCCTGCTCGAAGCCGACGAACTGACATACAACGACTATATACGCCTGCAAAAGATCTTCAATCCGAAAGAGACCGGAAACGCAACCGCAATGATGCGTGAGCTACGCCGGATAAAGACGCCGTACGAGATCGAAATGTTCCGTATCTCGGCCGAACGACACGCCAAGACATACGCTGAAATTCCCGAATGTTTCCGTCCCGGAATGACCGACCTCGAATTCCAGTATGAAATACCTAAAATCCGCAAGCAATCTCAATGGCAATCTCAATTGCAGTAAAGAGCTTGAACACTATGCATCATGATAGTATGAGCGTGAATTTTGTCCGATTTGTGCATACCTTCCCCTTACCCCACAATGCGACTTGAGGCAATACGCAGATTAAAACCATAAGGAACGGACTTTATCCGAATCCAGTTTTGAAAGGTCTTGCATAAGCCCGGTTTTCAGTATAGATATTCAGCACGTATTGCCTTGCTGTCATGATCCACTTGGCAGGTACGGAGATGAAGCTGAAGACAAAAGCCTTTATGCGACTCGTTTCCTTGAGCCCGAAAGCCTTGGTGTCAAGCTTGCTAATGATGGTCTTATAG